>Ga0105044_10000485_pt1 | contig 48733 bp, 47 predicted proteins | sample MAT01_FD_78092 | JGI IMG/M metagenome (GOLD analysis project Ga0105044, IMG submission 78092) | Freshwater microbial communities from Lake Fryxell liftoff mats and glacier meltwater in Antarctica - MAT-01 | ecosystem: Environmental > Aquatic > Freshwater > Ice > Liftoff microbial mat | place...
CTGGCTTTGCTAGTGATTGCAAGGCACTACCTGATAAACCCTGATGACACTCCTTGTTGACGCTCTAAACTCTGCCGCACTTGCCGAAAAAATTCTTCCGGAATCGCTGGCAAACATCCAAACCCTCCTCGCACGAAGTTCTTCCACAATGTACGAAGTCGTCGTGGCGGAATTGGTGGCCACGGAGAATTGGTCAGAAATTGACAACCGGTTTTTTCGCACGCTGGCCTTCGGAACTGGTGGACTTCGCGGCAAGACCATCGGAGCGACGATCACGGCGGTTGAGCAGGGTCTGCCTCAGGCGTTGGGGCGACCCGAGTTTCCCTGTGTGGGAACAAACGCCATGAACACGTATAACATCAGCCGCGCCACGCAGGGGCTTGTGGCTTACGTGCAGGAATACTTCGCGCAGCGTGCACGCACAGGACGACCTGCCATTTGCATTTGCCATGACACGCGGTTTTTCTCGCGAGAATTTGCCGAATTGGCCGCAAGAATTATCACAGGGCTCGGTTGCGATGCCTATCTCTTCGATGCGCCTCGCTCGACGCCGCAGTTGTCCTTTGCTGTGCGAATGGTGGGTGCACAAGCAGGGATCAACATTACCGCAAGTCACAATCCCCCTCAATACAATGGCTACAAGGTCTATTTTGAAGATGGGTGCCAAGTCGTCGAGCCGCACGCCAGCGCGATCATCGCTCGCGTCAACGCAGTAGAAAGCGAAGAATTTCAAGTCGTGGCGAATCCCGGAAGTGTCATTCCGCTTGGGGTCGAAAACGATGAGGCCTACATGGAACGCCTTGCGACGCTGCCGCTTGACCCAGACGTGATCCGCCGAGCACAAGGTCTCAAAATCGTTTACACGCCACTGCACGGCGTAGGGGGTGCGATCATTAAGCCGATGCTTACACGCCTAGGCTTTCACTGCGAAGGTGTCTCCGCACAAGAAATTCCAGACGGGCGATTCCCGACCGTCAAATCCCCGAATCCAGAGAATGCAGAAGCCCTTTCCATGGCCATCGCGCAAGCGAACGCATCCGGAGCCGACCTCGTCATTGCTACAGATCCGGATGATGATCGTATGGGAATCGCAGCGAGGGATGGCCAAGGAACAATGCAGCTTCTCACCGGCAACCAGATCGGATCCATCCTCGCATGGTATCGAGCAACCCAGCACCTCGCGCAAGGAATTCTCACCCCAGCCACGGCGTCAGTCGGCGTTATCATAAAGACTTTTGTGACGACGGATCTCCAGAAGGTGATCGCAGAAAAGCTCGGCTTTCGCTGCGTGGAAACTCTCACTGGTTTTAAATACATCGGTGAGAAACTCGGCAAATACGAAGCAACTATTCCGGCAGCACTTCGCGAAAATTACCCGCACCTTTCCGAGGCCACCACGCGCGCTCTCCGCATCGCACATTCGTCGCTCTACATTTTCGGCGGCGAGGAAAGCTACGGCTACAGTGCTTCCGATTTTGTTCGGGATAAGGATGGTAATAGCGCGGCTGTCCTCATCGCGGAGGTAGCGGCTTATGCAAAATCGCGAGGTATTTCCTTGCCTGAGCTCCTTGATGAGATTTTTGCCGAGTTTGGAGTTTACCTGGAGCGAGGCGAAAGCCTCACGATGGACGGTGCTGCCGGGGCGGCGCAGATCGCTGAACTCGTGGCTAGCTATGCGCGCAATCCCCCCGAGCAAATTGACGGCTCGGCGGTCGTGGCAATTCAAGACTTCGCACGCGACGTGATCTACGATAGCGAAGGCGACCGGATTCCGGCGGAAGCCATGCTGATTATTCGTCTGGCAGACGGACGTCGCGCTGCCGTGCGTCCATCCGGCACAGAACCAAAAATCAAATACTATATGTTCGCATCCGCGCCTCCACCCTACGACCGCAGCTTTACGTCGGAAGAAGTCGCAGCCACTAAGCCGAAGGTTCGCGCCTCGCTCGAGGGTCTCTGGCAGGGGCTCTCAGCCGACGCACGCGCTCGCCTCACGCTGGGCTAGCAGTAGCAACCTATGGCAATCCTTGTCACAGGTGGCGCCGGATTTATCGGCTCGAATTTCGTCCGCCACTGGCTGCAGGCCCACCCGCACGACGCAATCGTCGTTGTGGATTCGCTGACCTATGCTGGCAATCGCTCCAGTCTGCCGGAGGAGGGAATCGTCTTCGTGAAGGGTGACATTCGCGACACGGCCCTCATCGGAGACCTTCTGCGCTCCTATGCCGTAGAAACGCTCGTTCATTTCGCAGCCGAGAGTCATGTGGATCGTTCGATCCATTCGCCGGAAACTTTTCTTGAAACCAACGTCCTCGGCACCCTAAGGCTATTGGAGGCCACGCGGGATTATGTTTCGAGCACGCGTACGACGCCATTTCGGTTTCATCACGTCTCGACGGATGAAGTCTATGGATCACTCGATCCAAACGATTCCCCGTTTGTAGAAACATCGCCCTACGCACCGAACTCGCCCTACGCTGCGAGCAAGGCTGCAAGCGACCACCTCGTTCGTGCTTGGCATCATACCTACGGCCTTCCCGTCACAATCACAAATTGCTCCAATAACTACGGGCCTACGCATTTTCCCGAAAAACTGATCCCGCTCATGCTGGTTAATATCCTGCACGGGCATCCCCTCCCCGTGTATGGCGACGGCCTCAATATCCGAGACTGGCTCTATGTCGCCGACCATTGCGAGGGCATTGACCTCGCAATCAATAAAGGCAAGGTGGGCGAGGTCTATAATCTTGGAGGGAATAGCGAAGCCACGAACCTTCAAATCATTCACATGCTGTGCAAGCGCGTGGCAACAGAATTTGCCAATGATCCGTCACTCTCAACACGCTTCCCAGCGTACCGCGAGGCCTCTGATCCAGCGCGCCTGATTACGTTCGTTGCCGACCGTCCGGGTCACGATCGGCGCTACGCCATCAATGCCGCCAAGGCCGAGAGCGAACTCGGCTACCGACCAAAGGAAACATTGGAATCCGGATTGAATAAAACCGTTCGGTGGTACCTCGATAACGAAGTGTGGTGGCGTTCGGTGATGGATGGCAGCTATCGCGAGTGGGTGAGTGTGAATTATGACGAAAGATAGATTTCTTCTCTTTCTTGTCCTCGCGGCGAGCCTTCCCAGCCTTCAAGCCAACGAACGACTGCGCATTGCCGTGCACGAAAAGCCACCCTACGCAGAACGCAACGAACAAGGGGCTTGGGTTGGGATCGGCATCTCGCTCTGGCAATCCATCTCCGACCGCATCGGGCGTCCCTTGGACTTTGTCGAAATGCCCTACGAGCAAATCATTCCAAGCGTCGAGTCGGGCGCGGTAGATGGGGCTGTAGGCGAGCTAGCCATTACCTCAGAGAGCGAGCAACGCGTCCGGTTTACCCAACCCTATCTCATTTCCTCCATTGGCATCGCAGTTCCGGCAGCAAACGCACGATTTGACCTGCGCGAGCTGATTGCCGATTTGAAAAGTCCCGCGCTTATCCAAATCATCTTCGCGATTTTTATTGGGATGGTGCTCGTGAGTATTGTGATCTGGCTTCTTGAGCGAAGGCACCGCGCAGGCCATTTCCACGGAGGCCTTCACGGATTCGGGTCGGCCCTCTGGTTTTCCGCTGTGACCATGACTGGCGTGGGCTATGGAGACAAAATTCCTTCCACAGTGACAGCGCGTTTGATTTCTGTTTTCTGGATGCTCGTGGGGATCCTCCTTGTCGCTGGATTCACGGCAGCCGTGACATCCAGCATTACCGCCGCACGCCTGGACTCCGCGCGCTCGAGTGCCAGAGACCTGCATCGCATTACGTGCGCGACGCTTGCTGGCTCTATGAGCGAGGGTATTCTCGCGCGGGAGGGCATCGGGCACGTTAGCTACGAATCCTTGCCAGAGGCACTCGCAGCGCTACAAAGTGGCACCGTCCAAGCCGTGGTAGCCGATACACTTTCTTTGCGCTACCTCGCCCATCGCTCGCTCCACCACCGCCCCCCCGTGCGCTACACTGTGGCACAAACCACCCTAAAAGATGTCTTCATCGGCATCCCCCTTCCTCGCCAATCCCCCCACTACGATGCGATCAATGTCGCCCTCCTTCAAACAACTTCCTCACCCGAATGGGCCGAAACACTTCGACGATGGCTCGGATCTGCCGCGAGCGAACCTCTTTAACGTCGCTCTGGATGCCTGGTGCTGGATTCTTTTGACCTAGGGATGACGGGCGTTCAGTGTGAAGAGTATGGATCCGGTTTATCGAAAAAATGTGGCACTGATTCTGAGGCGTCAGACAGGAGAGATTCTGGTTTGCGAGAGGTCGGACTTTGAGAATTCGTGGCAATTTCCTCAAGGGGGAGCGAAGCACGAGGAATCAGCGCTCGATGCCTTGGCTCGTGAAGTGTCCGAAGAAATCTCGCTACCGGCCGAGTCCTACACCGTCGTAGACCAGAAGGGGCCATATCGGTATTTGTTTCGGTCGGGCTACCGCAAGGAAGCATGCGATGGACAAGAACAAACGTATTTTTTGGCGGACCTCGTTGAGGAGGCGCATCATCTCATCTGCGTGGATGGGCTTGAATTTACGCGGTTCAAGTGGGTTATTCCCTCCAGCTTTCAGCTCACATGGGTGACGCCAATCAAGCGGGACGTCTACGTGCAGATCTTTCGGGACTTTTTTGGCGTGGTTCTCAGCTAGATTTCAGAGCCGTTGCTAAAAGTGTCTGGAAGTGAGGCACTGAAGTTTCGCGAGAGACGATCGAGATCTCGATCCGTGTGAAGCCTGCTTGATCGAGCATTTCGTAGAGCTCGACTTCGGAAAATCCCAACCAAAGGTGAGCATAAAGCTCCCGGACTTTTTCCTCTCGGTGGCTTGCAAGGTCAAGGATGAGGATTCTGCCATTCGGGCGAAGGATGCTGTGGGCGGAGGTGATGGCTTTGCTGGGATTCGTGACGTGGTGGAGGACTTGTGAGAAGAGGGCCAGATCCACCGAGTTCGGGTTGATCGGGAGCGCTTCGACGTCACCTTGCAAAAACTTGAGATTTTTGAGGCCGTGTTTCTTAGCCATCGCGCGTCCAAAGGCGACCATCTTTCGCGACGTGTCCACAGCAACGACACTCTTGGCTCTGGGGGCGAGCAACTGAGCCAACGTTCCCTCCCCGGCACCAAGGTCGGCGATGTCCAGTGGAGGGAGGACAGCAAGGATAGCGTGCGCGAGCGCTTGCCATGAGCGGCCTGGCACATAGACGCGTCCGAATCTTCCAGCGAGCTTGTTGAAGTATTCCGCAGCCTTGTTCTTTCGCTTGCGCAGGACTAAGGCCAGCGCCGCTTTGTCTCGAGATTTCACGAACGCTTCGAGCTTGGCCGCATCCATCACGGCTTGCACGACCGCCGGTGGATTTTTCGACGCCGAATAAAAAACGTTTTTCCCGACGCGACGTGTGGTCACCAAGCCTTCACGACGAAGGAGAGAAAGTCCTGTAGAAATGCGGGATTGGCCGAGACTGACGATTTCTTGAAGCTCAGCCACAGTGACTTCTTCCTCTGCAACCAATACCAGCAGGCGAAGGCGTGTGGCGTCGGAAAGAACGCGAAGTGATTTGACAGTTGACGTCATGGCACAGATATTCATATTCCAATATCTCGATACGTAAAGCCAAACAAGTAATCGAAACACAACCTCCAACTCCTAACTACTACTCCCATGCCTCGAAGTTATATTTTTTCCTCAGAATCCGTAGGTGAAGGCCACCCAGACAAAGTGTGCGACACGATTTCCGATGCGGTGCTCGACGCCTGCCTCTCGCTGGATCGCACGAGCCGCGTGGCGTGTGAAACCTTTGTAAAAAGCAACACGGTGGTCGTCGGCGGCGAGATCACGGTGCCGAAGCTCAAAGGTGCGGCATTGGATAGCCAGCTCAATATTGGAAACATCATCCGTCAAGCGATTCGAGAAATCGGCTATGTCAACGACGACGATGTCTTCCATGCGGACCGCGTCTTTATCAATAACCTCCTCACAAGCCAAAGTCCCGACATCGCTCAAGGTGTGGATGCGAAGGCTGCGAAAGGTAAGGCCCACCAAGAACAAGGTGCCGGCGACCAAGGCCTCATGTTTGGGTTTGCATGCGATGAAACGCCCGAGCTCATGCCGGCACCAATTATGTTTGCGCATCGTCTCGCACGCGAACTCACCCGAATTCGAAAATCTGGAAAAGTAAAATGGTTACGCCCCGATGCGAAGAGCCAAGTTTCTGTCCTTTACGAAAACGGACGGCCAGTTCGTGTGACAAACGTCGTCATCTCCACTCAACATACGGACGACGTGTCGAACGAGGAAATCCGCAAGTTCGTCATCACAAACGTGATTCAGAAAGTCATTCCTAAGAGCTTCTTAGATTCCGCCACTGAATTTCTCATTAACCCAACGGGACGCTTTGTTGTGGGGGGACCCCAGGGAGATTCCGGCCTCACAGGCCGCAAAATTATCGTGGATACCTACGGCGGAATGGGCCGGCACGGTGGAGGCGCCTTCTCGGGCAAAGATCCTTCCAAGGTAGATCGTAGTGCCGCTTATATGGGACGTTGGGTCGCCAAGAATGTCGTGGCAGCAGGCTTTGCCTCACGCTGCGAAGTGCAATTCGCCTACGCTATTGGACATCCCAATCCCGTGAGCGTGCACATTGATACCTTCGGAACGAATGCGCTCGATGAGACAAAAATCGAAAAGGCGATTTCCTCGGTTTTCAGCTTCAAGCCAGCCGACATCGTCAAGCAGTTGAATTTACTCCGCCCGATTTATTCCAAAACCACGAACTACGGCCACTTTGGAAAAGATGACCCAGAGATCACTTGGGAAAAGATTGATAAAGTGACCGCGCTGAAAAAAGCAGCCAAGTAGTCCGCCAACCCTTCCACAATAGCCCACACCCCTTCGATATTTCCATGCCTAAACCATCACCAAAATCCACCGCTGCCGCCGCCGCTGTCCTCGCTGAGGTCACGGCTGCCACAGCGAATCTCGTAAAATATTCCGCACTTACGCCCACTGGCAGCGACTACATCGTTTCCGATATTGCCCTTGCTGAATGGGGCCGTAAGGAACTCTCAGTCGCAGAGCATGAGATGCCCGGCCTCATGTCCGTGCGCAAAAAATACAAAAAGGAACAACCGCTCAAAGGCGTGCGGGTCACGGGATCTTTGCACATGACGATTCAAACCGCTGTGCTGATCGAGACACTGGTCGAGCTTGGTGCCACGGTGCGCTGGGCGAGTTGCAATATCTTTTCTACGCAAGACCACGCAGCCGCAGCCATCGCTGCCACGGGCACGCCTGTCTTTGCCTGGAAAGGTGAGACGCTGGAAGAATACTGGGAACTAACGTTGAAGGCTGTGCTCTTCCCCGGAAATCTCGGCCCACAACTCGTGGTGGACGATGGTGGCGATGTGACAATGCTCATCCACAAAGGCTACGAACTCGAGAAAGGCAGCAAGTGGGCCTACGAGCCCGCTGAGAACCATGAAGTCGGTGTCGTGAAGGCACTCCTACGCCGCGTGGCTAAGGAAAAGCCCGGCATCTGGACAAAAATCGCGAAGGCATGGCGGGGGGTGTCGGAAGAAACGACGACCGGTGTTCATCGCCTTTACCAACTCGCCGAGGCCAAGACACTGCTCGTGCCAGCTATCAATGTAAACGATTCCGTCACCAAATCGAAATTCGATAATCTTTATGGTTGCCGCGAATCGCTTGCCGACGGCCTAAAGCGTGCCACGGACGTGATGATCGCAGGAAAAGTTGCCGTCGTTTGCGGCTATGGCGATGTCGGGAAGGGCAGCGCCCATTCTCTTCGTGCTTATGGCGCTCGCGTCGTGGTGACGGAAATTGATCCGATCAACGCCTTGCAAGCAGCCATGGAAGGCTTCGAGGTTAATACGGTCGAGAGCACACTAGGTGTCGGCGATATCTATGTCACCACGACCGGAAACAAGGACATCATTACCCTCGAGCACATGCTGGCCATGAAAGACCAAGCGATCGTTTGCAATATCGGACACTTCGACAATGAGATCCAAGTGGAGCGATTAAAGACGCACAAAGGTATCCGGCTCGAAACGATCAAGCCGCAATACGATCGCTACTTCTTGCCCGGTGGAAAAAAGAGCATCTACATGCTTGCAGACGGACGACTCGTCAACCTTGGGTGCGCCACGGGCCACCCAAGTTTCGTCATGTCAAATTCGTTCACAAACCAAACGCTTGCGCAAATTGATCTCTGGCAGAATAAGGAAAAATATAAGAAGACCGTCTATCGCTTGCCAAAGAAGCTCGATGAAGAAGTGGCTCGCCTGCACCTCGATAAAATCGGCGTCATTCTCACAAAGCTCTCAAAATCCCAAGCCGAATACCTTGGCGTTGCAAGCGAGGGACCCTACAAGCCAGAGCATTATCGCTACTAAGCACGCCTGTGTGCATTCGCGTTAGCGCGGGCGTTTTAAGCTCCTAAGTGATGAAAACAAGGATTTCCGGACATCCGGGCACCCTAGGCCCGACAACTGAGGGCATTCCCAAAAAGCTCCGCCGCATAAGGACTCCTACTTCCGCGAAGGCCGCGGTCTTGGCGACAGCCGCACCCTCCACGGAATTTTCCTTTGCGCTGAAGCCCCGCAGCGTTGTGCGGCATTTGGATCGTTTTGTCATCGGGCAGGCCGAAGCCAAGAAGGTCCTAGCGGTGGCTCTCTGTGACCACTTTCAGCATGTGCGCATGTCGCTTGAAGGTAAGGATGCTCCTTTTTACCAAAAACAAAATGTCCTGATCGTCGGCCCCACTGGCGTCGGCAAGACGCATCTCATTCGCTCTGCAGCGGACTTGATCGGGGTGCCCTTCGTGAAAGCTGACGCCACAAAATTCAGCGAGACCGGCTACGTCGGTGGCGATGTAGATGATCTTGTTCGCGACCTTGTGCGACGCGCCGGAGGAGATGTTGCCCGTGCACAATACGGAATCATCTACCTTGACGAGGTGGACAAGCTAGCATCGCAGGGTGCCAGCGGTGGACGCGATGTGTCTGGCAGAGGAGTTCAGACCAATCTGCTCAAACTCATGGAAGATGGGGACGTGCCGCTTATTTCCCCGAACGATGTCACGAGTCAGATGCAGGCCGCGGTCTCAGCCGCACGGGGTCACGCGCAAGCTGCGCCGGATACCGTCTCCACAAAAAACATTCTTATCATCGCGAGTGGAGCGTTTTCTGGCATGGCTACCTTGGTTCGGAAAAGATTGGAAGCCAAGGGATCCACCTGTCCGACATCTGAAGACGACGTCTTACAGCAAGCCACGACAGCCGATTTTACCCTTTACGGACTCGAGCCAGAATTCGTCGGTCGCCTGCCGGTGCGTGTGGCTTGTCACGGCCTAGATGCGGATGATTTGTTCCAAGTTTTGCGTAAAAGTGAGAGCAGCCTTATTCATCAATACACGCGCGCGTTTCTTGCTTATGGAATCGTGATTGAGTTTCAGGATGCCGCGCTGCGCCACTTGGCAAAGCTTGCACGAGAGGAGCAAACCGGTGCACGAGCCTTGATGACTGTCCTCGAGCGGACGTTTCGCGACCTAAAATATCGCCTTCCTTCGACAAAACTCACGAAGCTCATCATCACCGAGCAGGTCGTCTCCGATCCCAAGAAAGCGCTTTCCAAGCTGCTGAAAGCTCAGGGTTAGAGTGCCGTCGCTTTGCGATTGCCTTCCGCCCGTAAGTTGATTGTGTTGGAGCGTTACCCATGACCGACTCACGCATTGCCGCCCCCACCCTCACCTCGTTGTTTCAATCCGCCGCGCTGCGCTATGGCGAGGCCCCGGCATTTGCTCGGAAAGATGGAAGCGGACGATTTGTGCCGTTATCGTTTCGCCAACTTTACGAATCTGGCCTAGACCTTGCAACGGAACTCTGCGCGTTGGGAGTGGAAGCCCGCGAGCATGTTGGAATAATATCTGACAATCGTCTGGAATGGATGATATGCGACTACGGAGTTTTGCTCTGCGGTGCTGCGGATGTGCCACGCGGCACAGATATTACCGAGGCCGAGATGGTTCACATTCTCTCCCATGCTGAAGTAAAAGTCGTCTTTGTCGAAAACCTGACAACGCTAGATCGTCTCCTTGCTTGCCACTCAAAGCTCAAGCATGTCCAGACGATCATCCTTATTTCATCGGGCGGAGAGCCGCCTACTGGAATTTTGCGATTGGACGATGTTCTGGCAAGCGGCGCGGCGCGGCGGGCGGCTGGAGATGTCGTTGCTAGTGAGCGCGCTGCTGCTGTGACACCAGAGGATTTGTTTACGATCATCTACACGTCGGGAACTACTGGAACGCCCAAAGGTGTGCAGCTCACACACGCAAATATGTGTTCGCAGATTGCCAACTTGCCAATTTCGCTCACGCCTGAAGACCGTGCCCTTTCGATTCTTCCCATTTGGCACAGCTACGAACGGGTCTTCGAAATGATTACCATCGCCATGGGAGCCTGCACCCACTACACAAACCTGCGCTCCATTGGCGAGGATCTGAAAGTGGTGCGCCCAACAATTATGGCCTCTGCTCCGCGATTGTGGGAGAGCCTCTACCAGAAGATCCTCGCAAAAGTCAAAGAAGCACCGCCACATCGCCGAGCACTCTTTCGCTTAGCCTACGCATGTGCGAGACGTGTGCACCGTGCGGAATGCTTTTTTCTTGGTCGTCAGCTTGATCTCACCGGACGATCGCTTTCGCAGTCTTTTGCATCGGGTATAGGACATGGCGTGACGTATGCCGTCTCAATCGTTCCGCACCGAGTCCTTGATCGGCTGGTGCTTGCAAAGTTTCGGGAGATCGTAGGGGGGAGATTTCGCGGAACGATCTCCGGAGGCGGCGCCCTCCAGCCCCATGTGGATGAGTTTTTTAACTTCATCGGAATTCCGGTTTTGGAAGGCTATGGAATGACGGAAACATCACCAGTGAGTGCTGTTCGCACCTGGGACAAATTGGTTATCGGAACGGTCGGGCCGCCATTTCCTAGCACGCAGATTCGCATTTTCGACCTTGTGGACGGAAAGCTTCTCTACCCAAACCCGAAGCTCCGCCACGGCGGTCTAGGCCTACGGGGAGAAATTCACGTGAGCGGGCCACAGGTGATGCGCGGCTACTACCGCGATCCAGAAGGCACCGCACGCGTGCTCAAGGACGGGTGGATGAACACCGGAGACATCGGAATGATGACTCATAATCGTTGCCTGAAGATCCTTGGCCGATCTAAAGAGACCATTGTGCTTTTGAACGGGGAAAATGTGGAACCCGTACCCATCGAATGTTGCCTTGTTGCGTCTCCCTTGATCGCGCAGTGCATTGTCGTCGGCCAGGATCAAAACTGTCTCGGCCTGCTTGTGGTTCCTTGTCTCGAGGGCTTCCGGTCGGGAGGAATCAACGCCAGTAATGTGGCAGAGCTTGGCAATCGCGCGGATGCTCATGCCTTGCTCAATGCCGACATCAAGCGGCTCGTGGGCACGGCGACGGGCTTCAAATCGTTTGAGCGAATTGGTGCTTGGAGATTCTTGGAGAAGACATTTGATATTGGCGATGAGCTGACAAATACTTTTAAACTCAAGCGGCATGTGATCACCGACCGCCACGCAGCGACGATTGCGGAGATGTTTCCCGACGCGCGCTAGTTAGAGGTCTTGAGATTGGCCCGCACAAAAGCAACCCACGTGGCAAAGCTTGGATGTTCCGGGTGGGCACGAAGCAGCGCGATAGCCTCGCTCACGGCACGATGGGGCTGACTGATAACCAGCATGTCTTGCGCCCGTGAAAAAAGGAGCTTTGGCCGCTGATCGGCATTGAAGGTATCGGCCTGGTGAGTGGAGCGACCGGCAGTAATGCGATCTGCCTCGAATTGCAATTGCAGGTCCCATGTGGCGATCAGTTCTGGATTCTTTGTTTTGCGGAGGGTCGGTCGAATATTTTTTTCAAGAATTCCGGCAATGTTTCCTGCTCGCGATTCCCAGTCTGCTTCCGCTGGCAAGAAGTTGCCGGCATTAAGCCATTTTACAAAAACAGAATCACCGATGGGATTATCCAATAGGCTTTTGACCTCATCGGATCGCGGAGAAGTCTGCAGCAATGTGTCCGCAGCCATCAAGTCCTTGAGATAGGCAAAGCTGATCGGAACAAAGGCCTCGGGAGTTGCCGAATCCTTGGATTCCATCGCCAGTGCCAAATACCTCAGATGGAAGACAAGAGCACTTTCAAACGCCGAAGACCGTAGGACGTCCGCACTCTTTTTTCTCCAATCGGAGAACGAATCGGCCTTGCCCTTCTTCCCCTCGAACTGCACTTCCTCAACGGCTTCCGTGTAAAGCTTCACAGCAGCAGCAGAACTTACCGACGCCGCTTGTAGGCGCTTGACGATGGCCATTTTGCTGGCAGCAACGCCTGCCTTTCTGTTGACCTCGATCGCATCCAGCTCGCGCAATACGGCGTCAGCGTCGGGTGCAGAGACATCCGTCACACCGTGCAGCCTTGCTGTGAAGGCGAGAGAGACAATGCAGAGAAGAAGGACGAGGGGGGGGAATTTCATCATGGTTATGCTGACATGCCCGCGAGTGGACGTCCAGTCTCAGCAGATATCGAACGGATTCGATCAGGACGAGGGCTAGCCGACACTTGCGACGAACAATGTCTGCAATTGCGCTACCTTGCCGGTTGCGCCAGTCTGGATGGATGGATCATTTACAACGCGCAAGGCGTGTCTTTGAAATCGAGCTTTGCGAAGTCGCCTCAGTCGCTGAGCGCCTAGATGATCAGTTTCAAAAGGCTGTTGAAGAGATTCGTGCCAGTGTGGAGGCTGGAAAAAAAATCGTGATCCTGGGCGTTGGAAAGTCGGGCCACATTGGCGAGAAAATTGCTGCTACTCTCACGAGCACCGGATCGCCTGCGGTAGTGCTTAATTCTCTGAATGCGCTTCATGGCGATCTGGGAGTCGTGGCCAGCGGGGATGTCGTTGTTGCACTAAGTTATAGCGGGGAGACTGAGGAGCTTCTTGCCGTTCTGCCCGCATTTGTTCGCATGGGTCTGCCAATCATCGCCATTACCGGTGAGCGTGAATCGAGCCTAGCCAAGGTTGCGAAGGTTGTGCTCGATGTCGCCATTTCCCAAGAAGCGTGTCCGCTCAATCTCGCGCCGACTTCAAGCACAACGGCCATGCTTGTGCTTGGCGACGCTATCGCGATGGTCTTGCTAGAAAGTCGGGGATTTCGGAAGGAAGACTTTGCGAGGTATCACCCCGGCGGAAGCCTTGGGCGCTCTTTGCTGCTGCGCGTGCGGGAAATCATGAGGTCGGGTCAGGACCTGGCTATCCTGGCCGAAGATAGCACGGTGCTCGAAGCAGTCCAAGCCATGACGGCGAGACGCACTGGTGCCGCGATCATCGTAGGTAAAAGCGGGGTGTTGGCAGGAATCTTTACCCACGGTGATTTTGCCCGCCATTTTCCAACATTTGCGGACATCGGCACGAGACCGGTGTGTGAGTTTATGACGCGCGATCCAATCACTATTTCGGCGGATAAGCTCGCTGCGGAAGTGCTACAGATTCTTGAGCATCACCGGATTGATGACCTCGTCGTCTTGGACGACTCTGGATGTCCCATTGGCCTCGTGGACTCCCAAGACCTTACGCGTTTGAAAATTCTCTAGGGTGCTCATCGTTTTCCATAAACCTTACGGAATCCTCTCTCAATTCACGCCCGACGGCAGCAACAACGGTACCCTGAGCACGTTTGGTTTTCCCCGTGATGTTTATTCCATCGGTCGCCTTGATGCAGATTCCGAGGGCCTACTTTTGCTTTCAGATGAAAGTTGTTGGAATACACGACTCCTTGAGCCTTCGAGGCATGTTCAGAAAACCTACTGGGCTTTGGTAGAGCGCAAGCCGACAGAAGCGGCCCTAAGTGCATTGCGGAATGGAGTCAGCTTAGACGGCAAAACCACGCTTCCAACGGAGATCCGCCTGCTTGATCGCCAGCCTGACATCGCACCGCGAGTCCCACCCTTGCGCATCCGCAAGACGGTGCAGGATTACTGGCTGGAATTAAAGCTGGTTGAAGGCCGGAACCGCCAAGTTCGTCGGATGACTGCGTCGGTCGGAAACCCGACAATTCGGCTTTTGCGAGTGGGTATGGGGCCGATCGAGCTTGGAGGCATGCTCGCTGGCAGTTGGCGAAATGCTACACAGTCGGAGCGGGAAAATCTTCAGCGTTTGCTGCCGGTGGTAGAATGAAGTGCGTGTTCGAGTTCGCGAACGCGCGTCTCAAGCTTCGCCAGTGCATCGTGTGAAATATGAAGCTCGAGTTGTTTTTCCATGAGGAGGGCTTCAAGGTCACGGATTCTCTTCTGTAAGCTGATTTTTACCCCGCCTCGCGCGGGGTGCACTGTCGTTACTTCTCCCACAGCGGGTCGAAAGGAAGCCTCGGAAAAAAAGGATGCAGCCTCGAGAGTTATCACTTCTCCGGTGCGGCAATTGACGATAAGTGCATTTCTCGCGATTTCGCCAAGTCGCGCAAATTCCATGAGCGCGCTGGAAGTCGTCGGCCCGTAGAGGAGGCTTTCGCTCAGTTCAATGAGCCAATCCATGCACAACTCTGCAATCATGGGTGCCTTATTCCACGTGGTGCCGTCAGTGGACACCATGTCCCTCGGATTCACTTGGGCTGCGCTGGCCCAAGCTAAGAGTTGCGCAAACCGTACGGGACCGAAAACCTGACTATCTTCGTGTTTTTTGAGATACCAAGATTCGGGGTGTTCGACGGCCTTGCTCATGGCATTAAATATCATCAGGAGGCGCCGCTTTTGACAAGACACATTGGTCAGTTTTGTTACTCAATCTGATCGAGCGGAATTCCCTTCACGACTTTGCGAGTGGTCGCGACAAAAATGCAACACGCCTCGGGACAAAGCAGCGGGATGTTTTTGTCTGCAAATTGCTGATTTGGAACTTTCTCATCGGGCTCAATACTCCAGAGAATGTGACGCTTGCAACCTGTCTGGCAAAGAGTTTGTCTGACTTCACGTGCTTGCTCTGTCGTGGCTTTTCCCGTGATGCGATACATGCCAGTCTGGCGATTCACAAGGTCGCGAAGAGGCGTGATCGGTAGATCGCCCTTGAGCCATGCACGCCAATTTCCGATGGCAGCAGGATAGATGAGATCTAGAGCAAGGTGGAGGTCAGCCAAGCAAGCAAGATTCAGTTGCCACCCATGGCGGAGGTCAGGAGCGGTTTTCAGCGGACGGTAGGCCCCCGCGTCATCGAGAAGAGCAATCTGCGTCGCGTCATGTGGACGGCAGAATATCTGAAGGTCCTTGCGATCACGATCGTCAAGATGAGTAAGACGGAAGGTGGTGCCCAGAATGAGAATCGAAACTTGACCAACTTGTGATAGGCCTTGTTCGAGAGCCGCCCCGAGAAGTGCTCTCAGGTTGGCCGTAGGTAGAGTCTTGGTATCCATCGAAAAGTATACGCTCGACTGCGAACTAGAGGTTGCCTTGCAAGGCGATCCCGTCTCTCAGCGCCTGGCTCTAGTAAGCACGGCGGCGCTTCACGCGAAGCTGAGCCAGAGATTTCTGGAGGGCTGCATTGACTAGGGCGATCTCTTCGCTGTTGAGCTTGCTATCGTTCATCGCTTCTTCGGCACGGCGCATCGCTTCCTCAGCAGAATTTTCATCAATATCACTTTCGTTGATGGCCATGTCTGTCAGAACGGACACTTTATCACCACTGACTTCTACAAACCCTTCGCCGACTGCGAGGCGTGTTTCCAGTCCATCTCGAGTCACTCGCAGTTCCCCGGGTAGCAGCATTGTCATGAGTGGAACGTGCATGGGCAAAATCCCCAACTCGCCCTCGACGCCGGGTATCACCACAGAGTCCACATCATCGGAGAAGGTCTTGCTCTCGGGGGTAACGATTTCCAGACGCAACATGACTCTATTCTTCCTTAATCATGTCAATTCCACCTTTCATGTAGAATTGGCTTTCCGGCACGTCATCGTGTTTGCCGTCGAGAATTTCTTTGAAGCCGCGGATTGTTTCCGAAATCGGCACGTATTGGCCCTTAGTGCCGGTGAAGATTTCAGCGACGTGGAAGGGTTGTGACAGGAAACGCTGGATTTTCCGCGCACGATAAACGGTGAGCTTATCGTCGGGGGAAAGTTCGTCCATGCCTAAGATAGCAATAATATCCTGCAAATCCTTGTAGCGCTGAAGTACGACTTGTACGTTGCGGGCGACGGCATAGTGCTCATCTCCCACGATTTCGGCAGCAAGAGCTTTCGAAGTCGAGGCAAGGGGATCTACGGCAGGATAAATTCCCAATTCCGCGATGCTTCGTTCGAGGACGATCGTCGAATCAAGGTGGGCAAAAGTATTTGCCGGCGCGGGATCGGTCAGGTCGTCTGCGGGAACGTAAACGGCTTGGAACGACGTGATCGAACCTTTCGTAGTCGAGGTAATGCGTTCTTGCAGATCGCCCATCTCGGCTGCGAGCGTGGGTTGGTAACCTACGGCACTCGGCGTGCGGCCAAGCAAGGCGGACACTTCGGAACCGGCCTGTGAGAATCGAAAGATATTGTCAATGAAGAGCAGGACATCCTGGTTTTTTTCATCCCTAAAATATTCAGCCATGGTGAGCGCGGTAAGTGCTACGCGCAGACGGGCGCCGGGAGGTTCGTTCATCTGGCCATACACGAGCGCCACTTTCGATTTTTCCAATTCCTTCTGGTTAATCACTCCAGACTCACTCATCTCCGCATAGAGGTCATTTCCTTCGCGGGTTCGCTCTCCGACTCCCGCAAAGACGGAATAGCCGCCGTGGCCTTTCGCGATATTGTTGATGAGTTCCATGATCACCACGGTCTTGCCAACGCCGGCACCACCAAATGCACCGACTTTGCCTCCCTTGGTGAACGGACAGATGAGGTCAATTACTTTTATACCTGTCTCTAAAATCTGAGCTTTCGTATCCTGCTCCGTAAGCGGAGGTGCCGGACGATGAATGGCATATTTCTTATCATATTTCACCGGGCCACGCTCATCGGTAGGATCGCCGGTGACGTTGAAAATTCGACCTAAGACTCCCTCTCCAACGGGAACAGAAATCGGAGCACCCGTGCCTGCCACCGCAGTGCCGCGCTGGAGCCCTTCCGTGGAACTCATTGCGATGGCTCGCACCCAATTCTCTCCGAGGTGCTGCTGCACTTCGAGGGTAAGTTTTGTCGGCTTGCCTAGAGTCTGAAAATTAATTTCTAAGGCGTCGTAGATTTTCGGGAGTGAGCCTTGAGCGGGATCAAATTCAACGTCCACAATGGCACCGATGACTTGTACAATTTTTCCTTGAGATAGCATGGAGAGGTAAGAATTACGAGCCCGGCACCGTAATCAAGCCCGAGCCATGGCACAACTGATTTCTCAAACATTTTGTCTCCTGTGGCTGCCAGCGTAAAAGGCGAGAACGGGGTGAACGGAGATTATTTTCTCGCCTGCCGAGGGGTCACCCGTCTTGCATGGCACGTATGCCGTCTTATTTTGTAGCGTGTGATCTTGGTGCCGAGAGTGGCCGCGTCATTTTGGGGAATTTGCAGAATGGTTTTCTTACGATCGAAGAAATTCACCGCTTCTCGAATGTTGTGATTGTCTTAGATGGAACAATGCGGTGGGACGTGTTGCGCCTCTTTCATGAGTTGAAGAAAGGGCTCTCCCTGCTGGGACAACGTGGGGTGGCGCTGACAAGCCTTAGTGTGGATTCGTGGGGTGTGGACTACGCGTGGAGCGGGCTTGGGCAGTCTCTTCTCTCTGCGGCCCATTGCTATCGCGACCCGAGGACAGAACCGGCCTACACGCACGCGCTGGCAACGGTCGGACCTGAAAAAATCTTTGCCGAAACTGGGCTGCAGTTCATGCCGCTCAACACGCTTTACCAACTCCTGACGGACGCCGCAGATGAGCCACGATTGGTGGATGCGGCAGATCGCTTTCTTTGTATCGCAGACTTTCTCAATTTTCTGTTTTGCGGCATTCCCCGGGCCGAAGAAAGCCTTGCGAGCACGACGCAACTCTACAATCCCATCACACGCTCATGGTCGAGCGAACTCATAGCGACCTTTAATCTCCCGGAGCGCATTTTTCCTCAGATCGTTCAATCGGGCACGGCGCTCGGCTCTGTGCGCACAGAGATTCTCGAAGAAACGGGGCTGGCCCCGACGCAGGTCGTGGCGACGTGTTCGCACGATACCGGCGCAGCGATCGCGGCCGTGCCTGCAGAGCCTGGCGAAGACTGGGCCTACCTGAGCTCTGGCACTTGGTCTCTCATCGGCGTGGAACTGCCCTCGCCGCTCATTAATGCGGCTACCCGCGAGGCCAATTTTACCAATGAAGGTGGTTTCGGTGGAACGACACGTTTTTTAAAAAATATTACCGGCCTTTGGATTTTGCAGGAATGTCGCCGCGATTGGGAACGCCGCGGCCACGCCTACGACTACGCAGAACTCAATCGTCTCGCCGCAGAGAGCCATCCCTTCCGCACGCTTATTAATCCAAACGATCCCCGCTTTCTACGAGCTGGCGACATGCAGGAGAAGCTTGCCGCCTTCGCCCGTGAAACCTCGCAGCCTATTCCCGCGACCCCGGGCGAGTTCACGCGCGCGGTGCTGGAGAGTTTAGCGCTTCTTTACCGCGAAGCTTTGGCCACCATAGAGGAGCTCACCAGTCGAAAAATTCGCGTGCTGCACATCGTCGGGGGCGGTAGCCAGAGTGTGCTTCTGAACCAGTTCGCTGCCGACGCCACTGGGCGCGATGTCATTGCAGGGCCCGTAGAAGCTACGGCGATTGGGAATACTCTTATTCAGGCTATCGTGGCAGGCGAAGTCGCCTCGCTTGCAGAGCTTCGGGCTTGTGTGAGAAAGTCCTTCCCCGTCTTGACTTATCACCCCACCGGAGAGTCCGCATGGACGGAGGTCTTCTCACGCTTCGAGAGCCTCCGAGGCTCGAACCGCGAATAAACACACTCTACTCAGCGGCTTGAACAGGCGCCGTGCTGGTCTGTTTCCAATGAAGCGGCGTTCCCGGGGGCAACAAGCGCACAGCGCGCGCGATGTCCCAATTGGTCATACGAAATCCGCCCAAGCCTTGCTGAGATCCCATGCTATCGGGAATGCTTGTGCCGTGAAGCCCAAAACTCAGCACTTCTGGACTCTCGGCCTTGGCGAGATTAATCCACAAAATTCCTACAGGATTATTCGGACCTGCTGACAGAAATTCTTCCTTCTCCAAGCTTCGCGGGGGAACGACAGCTGGCGTCTCTCCAACAAAAAAGGAACTCACAGGCGGGGCCACTAAGCGACTGACTCGAAACGTTCCCATACGCGGTCGCGGGATGGCATCAAGGATTGTCCAGACTCCCCGGCCTCGCAGAGTGGGACGCGCTGATGTCACGGGAAAGACCGCGATGAGACGATCGTTGCGGTAGATCTCGAGGCGGGCCGCATCAACGATTACCGCCGTGATCATACGACTCGCATCACCACGAGGCTGGAGAGGTTCGCGCAGGGCACTCTCGATGGAAAAGGGCGCGACGTTCGGAACCCGAAATGCCGTTCCAGAGACAGGGTATTTGGCGATGGAGGGATTAAGGTCTCGAAGGAACTTTGTGCTGCAATGAAAGCGCTCGGCCACAAACTCCCAAGGAGACCGGTAGGCAAGCATTTCAGCGGAGGTCAGTTCTTCATAAGGCACGGACTCGGACAGAACCAGCGGCGGGGTTCCTTTTTTCTTTGCAGTCTCTTCGGGCTGGGAAATTGCTTTCATTGCCTTCGGAGGCGCGATGAAACGGAAGTCCTCTGGTCGAAGAATGTAGGTCGTGAGAAGTTCGCCGACGCTGGCCTTTGCCTTTGCGCGAAAGCCCTCAAGATCATCTGTGCCGGTCGTCGCCATTTGATACAAATACATGAGCTTGGAAAACTCTAGCCCAGCCTTGCCATCAATCGGCCCAAACGCAAAACCCTCGCGGTCCAAGGCAATCTGGAAGAGCAAGACCTCAGCATCAAAAACGCCAGCCTGCGGTGCCCCCGCTCCGGAGGAATTAGGGGCTCGTACGGGCGCAGAGAGAGCAGGAGGCATTTGAGCGATTTCTTCGGGTGTCGGAATCGTGAGTTCCTGACCAATGCGAATGAGATTATTGGTAAGCGCGTTAGCGTATTTCAACTGCTCGACAGTAATCTTGAAGCGCTTCGCAATCAGGATAAGGGCATCCCCTTTTTTCACCACATAGCGTGACTCTGCAGCCATGGGCAACACAGTGTTGACTGCTGCTACTGGCGGTGGTGCCGGCAGCGCGAGGCCCCAGGTGGCATCTATGGACGGGGCGACCCTCCACTGCCACCTCACAGCCTCCTCATAGCCGGGCTCCACGCCACGCAACGAAGCCGTGCCAGTCTGCGCTCGAGCCGCGAGGCAGCCAAAAACGGCAACCGCGCAGAGGCAGACAAGGCGTATTATTCGATGCATTTCGCCTATGCCACTATCAGTCGCGGTCCGCAGCGTCCAGTTTTCGCTGTTGCGCGGCCAGCCATGCTTCGGCCACGACGAGGTCGTGCGGAAAAGTAATCTTAGAATTCAGCTCGCGATAGGGAACAGGCTTGGGATGAATCCCAAAAGCGATGAGGGCTCCCACATCATCGGTGAGTGCAACCGGCGAAAGGAGACTCGCTGCCACCGCGTCGCTAAGGAGAGCGAAGTGGGCCGCCTGTGGCGTCTGCATCGTCCAAAGATTCTCGCGAACGATCGTCTCAGAGAGGGTGCCGTGGTCGTCGGCTCGATGCAAAGAATCTGTCGCTGGCATGGCCGCGGCCGCAGCCCCGTGCGTGCTTGCAGCGGCAAGCACTTCTGAGAACAACTCCGGCGTGACCAGCGGTCGCGCGGCGTCGTGCACCGCCACGCAGCGCAATGCCATACAAGACAGCGCACGCAATCCATTGAGCACAGATTCCGCCCGATTTTTACCACCTCGCACAATCGTGCGAAACTTTGGAAATTCCCGCGCAACGTCCCGAAACTCTGCTTCCCGACGCGGCGGACATACCAGCACAGCGTGAGCGATATCCGGACACCTTTCGACGGCGGCCAAAGACCACGTGAGGACGGGTCTTCCCGCGAGATGAACCATCAGTTTGTCAAAGCCCATCCTGCGGCTCGCACCGGCAGCAACAATAATGGCGGCGTGGGGGGTCTGGGAGGCCATGCTCGATCAAAAAAATGTCGCTTGAGCCGAGGGACTGGCGACCGGGGCCGAGGCTTTCTCGGCGATTTCAGGCGCTAGGCTCTTCACGGACTTCTCACTCGATGAACGCGCTGGAGGTGCGAGCTTGCCCAGCAACTCCTCCGCACTGACATCTTTCGCCACGGCGATAATTTTTAGAAAAACACCGACCATTTCTGGACGTCTCGCAAACAGCAGCTTAGCTGCCTCGATGGCTTCTCGCGTGTCAAGGTGAGCCAGTTCGGATACTGGCACATCGAGGGCTTTCGCGAACTTCGCGAGCGTTTCTTTTCCGGGATTTCGCTTCCCTGCTTCGATGTCACTCAAGTGTGCAAGACTTCGAAAGCCGACGGCTTGCGACAGAGCGCGCTGTGTAAGCCCCTTTTCTTCGCGGAGTATGCGGATGTGTTGTCCAAGGGTTCGATCCATCTTCCCCTTCTACCAGTTCGCAACCTCCGCGGGCAATGCAAGAGGTGGAATTTTTTCTCAAAGAAAGCTCGTTGTGAGCGGAAAATTCCTGTTGTTTTATCAACAATGAAAGTTGTCAATGTCGGGCTCACCCGCGCGCCTTACGATGTGGTGATTGGGAATGACCTCTTGGATCGGTGTGGTGAGTTTCTCCGCGCTGAAACGGGGGCACAGAAGTGTGCGTTAGTGAGTGACACAAACGTGTATGATCTCTACGGCGAGCGCGTTTCTCGTTCGCTGGAAAAAGAGGGATTTGACGTTCTGGAAGTTGTCATTCCTGCCGGCGAGACTTCCAAGCAAATGGCTTGCGTAAGCGAAGTCTGCGAAGCGATGGTGCGCGGCGGCCTAGACCGTTCAAGCACTCTCGTGGCCCTAGGCGGAGGTGTGGTGGGAGACCTGGCGGGCTTCGTGGCGGCGATTTACTATCGGGGCATCCCTTTTATGCAAGTCCCGACAACCGTCGTCGCGCAAGTGGACAGTTCTGTTGGCGGAAAGACCGGCGTGAATGCGCAACTTGGTAAAAATCTGATCGGCAGCTTTCATCAACCATTGGTTGTCGTGGCGGATCCGCAGGCCCTAAAGACTCTACCGGAACGGGAGTTCAATGAAGGCTTTGCAGAGGTCATCAAGCATGCCGCCATCCGTGCACCAGATATGCTCGATGCGCTGGACGATTTAGAGCCACTGATTGTGCGGAATGTCGAGATCAAGGCCGATATCGTCGCACAGGACGAATACGAGACTCTTGATTTGCGCGCCCTACTCAACTTCGGGCACACCATCGGCCATGGCATTGAAGCCGCTGCGGGTTATGGACGCTACTTGCACGGGGAAGCCATTAGTCTGGGTCTCGTTGCCGCGACGCGATTATCTGTCGAAAAAGCTGGCCTGCCGTCTCAAGACGCGCAGAAGATTTTCTCCGCACTGCGACGCTACAACTTGCCGATGGCATTGCCGCCAGATATCGCCACGGCGGATATCCTAGCGGCATTGCAGAAAGACAAAAAATTTGCAGGCAGGACGATTCGATTTGTCCTTCTGCGGGCATTAGGAGATGCCTTTGTTTCCGACAACGTCCATGAATCGGACATCCTGCGTGCAATCGAGGATCTGCGCAGCAACGGGCTTCATTGACCTGCTGCGGCACATTTCGCTGTGGTGCAAAACCAAAAAACCGCGTATGACATCTCCCCGAGGGGGTATAGCTCAACGGTTAGAGCAGGCGGCTCATAACTGCTTGGTTCACGGTTCGAATCCGTGTACCCCCAATTTTCGAGCCTGTCGTAAGACCTCCATGCGTCGTGTCCTTCTCATTGATATAAGCAATTCCTTCACGAAGATCGCCATTGCGCGCGGGAATAAAATCGGACGCGTCCACCGCATTGCTACGAAGCTTCTTAATGCTGCGCACTTGCGGAAGCGTTTTCCCCGAACTTCGTGGGATGCAAGTGTTGTGGCTTCTGTCGTTCCGGAAAAAAACCTTCAAGTGACGCGAGCCTTTGGAGACGCCGTTCTATGGGTTGGTTCGGGTATCCCTATCGGCATTGGCGTGGACTACCCTAGCCCCAAAGAAATCGGCGCTGATCGCTTAGCCAATGCTGTTGGCTGCCGCGAATTCCATGGAGTGCCAGCGATCGTGGTGGACTTTGGAACTGCGGTGACCTTCGACGTGATTTCGTCAGCCTCGACTTACATTGGCGGGGTGATCGCACCTGGGCTGGATGCCATGACCAAGTATCTCCATGACCGCACGGCGCTTCTTCCATTGATCCGCCTTCGAGAACCGGGAATCGTCGTAGGACGCTCGACCACAGAGGCGATGATTTCAGGTGCCGTCCATGGATATCGTGGACTCGTTGGTGAAATTCTCCGGCAAATTTGCGGTGAGGCCTTTCCCTGCGAAACGCCGAAGGTCATCGCAACCGGAGGAGATGCCGAGCTGATCGCGGCTGGGGTTGTTCACTTCGATGCCGTAGATCCCCTGCTCACCCTGCGAGGCCTCCTGTGCATCGCAAATCGCAACGCTTAAAGGAAAAGTCGCTCGCTAGGCAAGGCATCCAATCGAAGAGTTGCAAGTCACGAGCAAAGCGACCATCTTTAGACCTTCAAAAAAACTATGGCTGAATACGATCTTATTGTGGTGGGTGGTGGTCCTGCGGGCTATGTCGCAGCGATTCGTGCGGCGCAACTCGGTAAAAAGACCGCCTGTGTCGAAATGGATCGTGCGGGTGGCACTTGTTTGAACTGGGGTTGTATTCCAACCAAGTCTCTCCTCAAGAACGCACAGGTTTTCCAGACGCTCACACACCATGCCGACGACTTCGGAATCAAAGTTGAGGGACTCAGCTTTGATTGGGGAAAAGTCATTGGCCGCAGCCGCAAGGTCGCAGATCGCTTGGCGGGTGGTATCGAGATGCTTTTCAAGAAAAACAAGGTGGACTACATTCGTGGTGAAGCGTCGCGGGTTGAGCCGGGAGTCGTCGAGGTCACAGACAAAGACGGCAAGAAGTCCGAGATCAAGGGGGCAAAAATTATGATAGCCACTGGTGTCGTGACCCGCGAGATGCCCGGCTTGCCTTTCAACGGCAAGAGCGTCATTGGAAGTAAGCAGGCCATGGTTCTCGCTGAACAACCGAAGGACATTATCATCATTGGAGCTGGGGCAATCGGAGTTGAATTTGCCTACTTTTTCAATGCCTTCGGCACCAAGGTCACACTTGTTGAAATGATGCCGAATATCCTCCCTGTTGAGGATACGGAAGTGAGCGTCGCGCTCGAAAAAAGTTTGGCCAAACAGGGAATGAAAATCTTGACCGGCACGAAGGTGGAAAAAGCGGAAACGACGAATAAAGGTGTTCGATTGACCCTCAGCGGCAAAGCCAATGAGACGATTGAAGCCCAGATTGCCCTTGTGGCCATTGGCGTGAGTCCCCTGCTACCTCAAGGCTTTAAGGTGGACTTTGACGCCAAGGGATATATCGCGACAGATGCCAACTACGAGACCAGCAAGAAGGGGATTTTTGCGACAGGCGATATCATTGGGCCCCCATGGCTCGCACACGTGGCAAGCTTCGAGGCCGTGCAGGCTGTCGAGGGAATGTTCGATGGTAAGAAGCCCCGCAAGGTGAGCGTGTTTCCGGGCTGCACCTACTGCCAGCCGCAAGTCGCCAGCGTAGGTCTCACGGAACGCGCCGCTAAAGAAAAAGGCATCGCCTTTAAGCTCGGAAAGTTTCCGTTCATGGCGAGCGGAAAAGCCCTTGCGGTCGGCGAGAGCGAAGGCTTTGTGAAGTTGATTATTGGCGAGAAGCACGGAGAGATTTTAGGCGCCCATATCATTGGTGCAGACGCCACCGAAATGATCGCCGAGCTAACCCTCGCGATCACGCTCGAGGCGACTTACGAAGAACTCATCGCCACGATCCACGCGCACCCGACCCTCAGCGAGGCAATCCATGAAGCCGCAGCAGCATCTCAGGGTCACGCCATTCACATTTAGCACGGTCTCTTGAGAGAGTGATCTGCCGCTAAGGAAGACTTCCACTCCTTATTCGGGCCAAGGTGTCCTTGCGGCTGCAGCGTGGGTTCTAATTAGTGGAGCTGCTCTCTTTGCGTTCTCGCTTAAAGCCGGGCATCCCAAATGTTCCAACGAGCGACTACAGGAATTGGTGTGACAAAAAATCCGTGCCACCGGGACCCTTTGCGAGCTCCATGGCTCCCCTCAACTCACTGTCGAGTTGCCATCGCAAATCACGCTGGATTAATTCTCGATCCCCCCTAATGATCCCAACCTGTGAAGGTTTTATCCCTCCTTTTGATTATTGCAGCAGCCGTTGTCATTTTTGCAATAACCCGTCCGGCGGAGCTGGGGGCCAAGAAACTTCAAGACGTTTCGGCACTGGCACCAGATCCTCTCAGCTCACCCACTCCCAAGCCGAGGTCCACACTTTCCATTGAGATGTATGAGCGGTGGGCCAAAGAAACGCTTGCCGACAAAAAGGCCTCAAAAGCTGATAAAGAAAAAGCCGTGAGATACCTCGAGGAAGCCAACAGGCTCCGCACGAGCCAGTAGCAAGTGACCGGCCTGGCCATTCGATCCTGTCTCATGAAGGATTCAACTTCCAACGATCGTCTGGATTGGCTAACGATCCTGCAAACTTTCCATCCACTCTCTGGGTCGCGTTCCTGCTCTCAAAAATAGGCACGATTTAGAAACCTGCAACCTAGGCGAACCCCAGCAATCAGCGGCGATAATCGTCGTCCTATTTTTGAGTTCTTTGCTGACTCCGTCACCTCGCTACAACTCGAGGAAATTTCTGAGCAAATGGATCCCTTGCGTTGTTAAGATGGACTCTGGGTGAAACTGGACGCCGTAAACCGGGAGCTCACGGTGGGCTAGTCCCATAATCTCACCCTCTGCGGTTCCTGCTGTGATCTCAAGGGCATCGGGAAAGGTCTCACGCCTGACAAGGAGGCTATGATAGCGAGTGGCCTCGAAGGGACTTGGCAATCCCGCAAAAATGTTCTGGCCCGCGTGGAGGATGGGAGACGTCTTGCCATGCATCAATCGCTCCGCACGCACGACCTCGCCACCAAAGACCTGCCCTATGCTTTGATGACCGAGGCAGACTCCAAGGATCGGGATGCGCGTGCAGAAGGCTCGTATGGCTTCGCAACTAATTCCCGCCTCGTTCGGCGTGCATGGCCCTGGCGAGATGATGAGCTTATCGGGAGCCATAGCCGTCATTTCTTGGATGGTAATTTCATCGTTTCTTCGCACCACGATTTCTGCCCCCAACTCGCCAAAATATTGGACAAGGTTGTAGGTAAAGGAATCGTAGTTATCAATGACCAGAATCATGAAATATCCCTCGCTCGATCAATGGCCCGAAGACCAGCCATGGCCTTGTTAACGGTTTCTTGATACTCACCCTGTGCGGTGGAATCCGCTACGACTCCTCCGCCGGACTGCACGTAAGCGTGGCCGTTTTGCAGCAAGACAGTGCGTAAGGCGATGCAGGAATCAAGGTTTCCGTCGAAGCCGAAATACCCAACAGCGCCTCCATAAGAGCAGCGTTTGTTCTTTTCAAGCTCGGAGATCACTTGCATGGCCCTTACCTTCGGAGAGCCGGAGACAGTCCCTGCGGGGAAGGTGGCCCGCATGACATCATAGGCAGAACGCCCCCCGGCAAGCTGTCCGGAGACATGAGAGACGATGTGCATCACATGGCTATAGCGCTCGATGGACATGAAGTCGCTCACCACCACAGATCCAAATTCGGCGATGCGACCCACGTCGTTACGGCCCAGATCTACCAGCATGAGGTGTTCGGCTCGCTCCTTAGGATCCGCGATTAGCTCCTCCGCATAGGCCTCGTCTTTGGCTGGCGAGGCCCCTCGTGGACGTGTGCCCGCAATGGGGCGAATCTCAACGAGCTTATCGGTGAGCCGCACATGAACTTCTGGCGAGCTACCCACCAAGGAGTAGCCACCCGGACACCGGAGACAAAACATGTAGGGCGAGGGATTCACGAAGCGCAGAGCTCGATAGAGATCAAGCGCGTCCCCAGAGAATTCGGTTTCAAAACGCTGGGAAGGCACAATTTGAAAGATATCGCCTGCCCGAATATACTCTTGGGCCTGCTCGACCATGGCGTAGTATTCTGCCTGTGTGGTATTCGAAGTGGCGGGCGAAATGGCCACATCGGCGTCAGGAAAAATCGGAGAAAAAGCTATAGGCTGCCGCAAGAGCTCGAGGACATTCTGAATGCTAGCCACTGCCTCGTCGTAAATCGCAGCGACGTCACCTGCATCAATAAACGCGTTGGCAACAATCTTGATTCGACGGCGCTTATGGTCAAAAATTAGAACGACTTCCGTAACAAGAAAAAACAGGTCGGGAATTCCCAAGTCATCAGGGGGAGGCTCCGGAAGTGTGGGCTCAAACCAGCGCACGCAGTCGTAGCCGATATACCCGACCGCCCCGCCATGAAATTGCGGAAGTTGCGGTTCGCCACTCGTCTTGTAGCGAGCCATCCACTTTTCTAAATCATCAAGAGGGTCGCGCTCACTTTCAAACGTGTGCTCAGTCCCCGACTCACAAATGGTAAGGCTCTTTCCCCGAGCAGTGAACGTCGCACGCGCGCCAAAACCGAGGAAAGAATAGCGTCCCACTTGGTCATGTTGCTCGGCGGATTCCAGCAAAAAAGCAGGGGAGCTTTTACCTAGCTTCGCGAAGGCCGTAACTGGTGTGTCGCCATCGGCCACGATTTCTGTCCATACCGGAACGATACTTGCCTTACTCGCACGACCAACAAAATCCGCTCGCGGCGGATGAATACACATCATGAAAAAGAAACCTTCGGCGCAACTTTCTCCTCGGGGTTATCAATCTGGAACAACTCTGCCGCCGCAAACTGGAACATGCCCGCGATGATGCTCGTAGGGAATACCTCGCGCTTCGTATTATAGGCCATCACCGAATCGTTGTAGGCCTGGCGCGCGAACGCCACCTTGTTCTCCGTCGAGGTGAGTTCTTCGGTGAGCTGCATCATGTTCTGATTAGCTTTAAGATCCGGATACGCCTCTGCAACGGCAAGCAGGCGGCCAAGCGAAGCCGTCAGGCTTCCCTCTGCACCGGCAAGCTCCTTCATCGCTTGGGGATCTCCGGGATTCGCCGCAGCACGACCACCGGCAGTTTGTGCAAGATTGCGAGCTTGAGTCACAGCTTCGAGCGTGCCGCTTTCATGTTTCATGTAGGCCTTTGCCGTTTCGACGAGGTTAGGGATCAGGTCGTAGCGGCGCTTGAGCTGAACATCAATTTGCGCGAAGGCGTTTTTGAAGCGGTTCTTGAGGGTAACGAGGCCGTTGTATTGGCCGATCGCGTAGAGCGCAAATACGACTCCCAGACCAGCGATAACGAGCAAAGCAATAAGTAATGAAACCATAGTGCCATTATCCTGTGCCGGTTGCGCGTTCTAAGCAACTTGGAAAAGCAAAAAACGCGGATCCGTGCAACTCCGGATTAGTTTGTGATCCACACGCGACACCGAGCCTCGCAAGATGTGGAAAAGAAAATACGAAAAAGAGCTTGCCATATTTCCCACACCGCGCACCTTAAAGGTCGCGGCCCATACGGGGCATGGAAGGTTGCTAGTTGTGTTTCTTTCGACGGGTGTCGTGAACTCTCAGTGGCGATTTTGAAATCCGATCATCGGAAACAGCCATCACAGACGAGCCAAGAACAAACAAACTATGACAACAAAACTCTACGTCGGAAATCTTTCCTTCGATACCACAGAAACAGACCTCAGCGATCTCTTCTCCCAAGCGGGAGCCGTAAGCGAGGCAATCCTCATCAATGACAAAATGACCGGTCGCTCCCGCGGCTTCGGGTTTGTCACAATGGCTGACGCTGCAGGCGCCGCCGCTGCAACTGCCAAGTTTAACGGCATGGACGTGCGAGGACGTAATCTCACCGTCAACGAGGCTAAAGATCGCGAATCCAACGGTGGCGCTGGTGGCGCTGGTGGTGCACGCAACTTTGGCCCAGACCGCCGTCCAGCACGTCGCTACTAAAACACTAGCGTTGGCAGAAGCCAGCGATCTGTAACAAGAACTAACAAAACACGAAAACGTCCCAGTTCATTCTGGGGCGTTTTTTTGTGCACTGTTTCATTCCTCTTTCCGAAATCTCATTGCCATTGCAAGGTTCGAAGCATTAGTTTCTTTAAGGCCCTAAACGCGCGATTAGCTCAGTGGTAGAGCGCCTGCTTCACACGCAGGAAGTCGCAGGTTCAAACCCTGCATCGCGCACCAGTTCTTACGACCTCGTTTTTGAAGCGCTAGAATCGCTCAAATACAAGCTCTGCGGGATTTTGGTTCCGAAAGATGTATTTGGGAAACGGTGGAACAAACTCGTTTCTCCAACACGCAATGACACACGAAAATGCCATAGCCTTGAGGACGTTGAGCTGAAATCCGGTTCGTATAGGAAAATTGAGAAACGAGGTTATCTAGAATTCAGGATAAGCCTTTTTTTTACCACTGACTTTTCACACGGTTTGCGCTTCGCGGTCCTCTCCTGAGTGGTCGCTCGGCAGCTAGGCTTTTTTAAGCAAAGCCATAACGAGCGCGACAACCGCGAGGATCACGAGGATATGAATAAAGCCGCCTAGGATGTTGAATCCAAGCCAGCCCGTAAGCCAGAGGATGAGGAGAATAACAGCGATTGTGTAGAGCATACCTAGTAATCGCAGCCGCGGGCGGATTTGGCCGTCTGTGACAATAGACTTTTTCAGCCATGGTTTTTGCGTATCCGGGCGAGAGCAAATCCGAGCTAGCAATGATCACCCGGGGTAAAGGTCACGATCCGGTGGCGGGGTCCGGTCGATTCAAAGTCTTCGGATTCCAACGCACGACGCCCGAACTCCCCATCGTCGCCGACAGTTTTCACACCAAACCGCTGTTGAGATTATTGCAATCGGCGGATGGCTTCCAAGTGCTAGCACTCAATCTTCAGGAGATAAAACTCTTTGAGAGAAGTCGCGAGGTGCTGGATCCAAGCCCTTTGGCAACCCTGCATCGCGCACCAGTTTTTTTCTACCTCGATGGTGCCTCACGAGCCCCTACAAGCACCTCTGGAGATTGGGCTGTGTGAAAAGTGGCGCGCGTCACTCGCTGCGGACGAGCTTGGTGATCCGGCCGCCGGTAATCCATTCGACCACAAAGATTGAGCCATGAGCGTCAACCGCTGCCGAGTGAGGACTATTAAATTGCCCTTCTCGCACCCATGAGCGCTCGTTGGGCCAGCCTGCTAGCGTGTCGGCGTTTTCCTGAAATCCGATCCGCGTCACTAGGCGGTCTTCGCCGTCAAGGATGCTCAGACCAGCGATGAGTTCGGGCACGACGAGATGGTTTCCCATGGGAATGGCTACATCGGGGCTGTGGAGGACGTCGGCTCCAAAAGTCCGGCGAAATATGCCATCAACTCCGTACACTTGAAATCGGCGGTTACCGCGGTCGGCGATGCAGAATTCTGGTTCGCCACTGCGTGTATCTAGGTTCAGACCGTGCGGACAATTGAAGCGCCCCGCTCCCTCGGTGCCGTCGAGCGTGGAGAGGTAATGGCCGGCAGCGTCGTAGCGATGCACGAGCGAGGAACCGTAGCCATCGCTCACCCAAATATCGCCGTTTCCGCCGTGGCGTTCCTCGGCCACTGCGACCCAGGTCGGGATATAGTTTCCACCTTGCAGGTAAGTGGAAATCTCCGGCGGCCCGAGCGATTGTAGAACTTCTCCGGAGAGAGTTGTTTTGACAACGCGCTTGGTCACTTCATCAACCAGCCAGAATCGTTCTTCCCCATCCTCTTCGACAACTGTCAGTCCATGCGCCCCGGGATAGTTTCCCCACGAGCGCAGGAGCGTGCCCTCGGGCGAGTAGAACAATACGGCCGGGTCGGCTTGGTGAAAGACGACGATTTCGCCATTCCGCAGGACGGCAATACCGTGAGTTCGGCCGTTGGTCTCGCCAAGCGGTGAGCTTGGAATGGTTGCCCAGTTTTCGATCCATTGGTAATTGGAAAACAGTGTACTCATTGGCGCGTTGAAGCGAAGATCGGATCGAAAAGGGTTGCGCGGCGTTGGTAGGTTGGCCGATTACGTGAACTAAGGCGTTTTTGAAATTTCTTGCAGTGGCCAGTCACGATGAAGATCGGGGTTGAAAGATTGAATGGCTCCCGTCGTTAAATCGACGGATAGAATGTGGGTCACTGAATTTTCGTTCTCACCAGCCATCCGCGAACGCTCTGCGGTTGGAGCTGGTCCTAAGATGAGGGCATAGCGATCTTGCGGAATCCATGCGCGTAGGTCGGAAAGCGGTAGGGCCACGCTCCAGATCGGCGCACCATTCTCGCTAGAAGCGCGGGTCAATTGCAGCCGCCCTTCCTCTCCTATTCGGTCGTGCGAAAGCACAAACACACTATCCGGCTCGCGGCGCCACGCGGCAACGGCCTTGTTGTTATCGCTCAGCTCTTGGGTCAGCAGGCCGGCCATTAAAAAATCGGGACTGTCCGTCAGAAGAGTTGGGTTTTGGTGCAGCATACCACGCCCCATAAAGCCCCCTTCCTCTTGCAGGACTGCGCGATACAGGCGAGACCGTTGCGGCTTGGTGAAGTCCATCCGCGGAGAGACGACTCCATGCTGCTTCATCTGCTCCAGATCTGCTGCCGTAAGCAGACCGAGCCATTGATCACTCACTCCATTCTGCGGAATCAGGAGGCCACGCGCCATCGCCCTCCAATCGGTTCCGTTACTGGGCGAAATCACCTTCTTCCGCGAAGTCGGCGAGTCATTTTCTGAAGGGGGATTGTTATCCGGATTGGCTGCGATATACGGCGTGGCCTCTGATGTGAGGGGATCAATGCGCACTTCCCGCGCGTCGTCCAAGCGTACGATCATGCCTGCCTCGGGTGTGAACTTGAGTGGTTGCATGGAGTCTGGTAGAAAGAAAGTTGTTGGTGGCTTGGGCAGAAAGTCCGCGATGGACGGATTGCGCGCTGCGATCGTTTCGCGATCTACGACGATGGCGCCATCAGCTAACCGAATGCCAACCAGCTCTGGAATGCGCGCCCAGAGCACGCCCTCTTCCAGGCCGATTGCTTTCGAATCCGCGTTCACCTTATCGCGCTTGATCCGTCGCCGCGATATGGGTTGCGCGGTCGTGGCGTCAATCTCCCAAAGATCCACATTGAGCCAACTCGTCGTATTCTGAGAGGCACTTGCACGCCCTCTGCTCCAGGTTGCAAGTTTCTCCCACTGGCTTGTCAGGTAATAGAGGCGAGGTGCTCCTGCATTCTCTGTCATCACCACTCCACCAAGGAGCTCTGCCGGATCGAGCTGCAATCCACTTGCGCGGTTGAATACTATCCAACCAGTAACGATCGCACTAAGAACAAGGAAAATGGACAAAAACGATTTCTTCATGATTTATTGGAGGTTGAACTTCCTTGGCAAATTCTTCTCGATTCTTTGATTTAGGCCTTCTCGGGCTTCGGGGCTCCGAGTCCTAGGGCTAGGAGTGACGCTCCTGAGAAGTGATTAATAGCAATTGCGGTATTCGAGTCGTTCATAGGCCGCGACGATATAGATAATGCTGGCGTCTGCACTAGTGTTTTCAGGAATTATGGCAAAGCGGTGGGAGGCTTGGTGTTTCCTGCACGGAACCAATTTCCAAAATGTTTTTTCATCCCCTCCCGAAGACTCAGGTAGTGGCTCTCGGTGGTTGCGCCTTTGCGGAGGGCAGCGAGGAGAGCGGGTGTGGTGAGTTCTTGTAGATCGCAGGCGATGCGGCTGACTCCCACAGCAGAGGCGTGGTGCGCGTCGCTCGAGGCAAGGGGGCGTAGGCCGCGCGCCGTGGCGTAGGAGAGGGCGTCGGCATTGAATCGTCGCGAGCTGACGGCGGCGTTGAATGTTTCGAGAACCTCGAGTTCCAACGAATCCAGAACCTGCACGCGAATACCTGCTCGCCATTTATCAAAGGGATGGGCAGGAATGGCCAATCCACCGGCTTGTTGAACAGCCGCAAAGACTTCTCTTACGTCGTGTCCGCGCATACGCGGCAGAGTGACGCCGAGGCAAAGCAAGTGACCCTGCGCGGTGCTCACCTCGACGCCGGGAACGACAAGGAACCCGCGCGGCGGAGGATTGGCCGCGAGATACTCGTGCGCGGCACACGTATCGTGGTCTGTGATGGCAATGCCACTGAGTCCCCTCGCCTGCGCAGAAGCGATAAGTGCCTCGGGCGAGCTTGAGGCGTCGCCGGAATACCATGAATGCATGTGGAGATCAAAGCGGTGAAGCATGGGAAAACGCTATTTCCCTTTGGTGTGCGGATAGTGTAAAGCATGAAGTGAAATCATGAGCGTCGCTTTTAAGGAATGGGCACTAGTCTGCGAGGCATTGGGCGACGGACGCCAGAGCCTTATTCTCCGCAAGGGAGGTATTGCGGAGGGTCGCGGTGGCTTTGCGTTTCAACACGATGAGTTTTTTCTTTTCCCAACGTGGTTTCACGAGCAGCTGCCAAAAACGACGCTGCCTGCGCACACTGTGCTGCCCGAGCAGAAGGAGGATGAAATCGAAATCCGCTACGCAGCAACCATAATCTGGTCGAGGCTCTTGACGAATCCCGAACACGTGCTGGGACTTCGGGAATTCCACGTCTTACACGAGAGCGTCGTGCAAGATCGCTTCTGCTACGACGGCATGCAGGGCCTATTCGTTGCCTTTGTGCGGGTTTTTCGCTTGGAGCCAGCCTGTGTCTTTCCCATGGAAAAAAAGTTCGGCGGTTGTCGCTCGTGGGTTAATATTCCCGATCTGGGCCACTGCGCTTTGGTTTCTGTTTTGAGTGATGAGGAACACGATCGCCGCACCAAGGGTCTTCACGCGATATTAGGATGAGCATTTTTCACTCATCAGATTGCGGCCATCTAGGATAACGTGGGGACTATGGAATCGTTGAGCGAGGCTTACGCCGAATTTGTGATGCCGACCTACGGGCGGTTTGACCTTGACCTCTTGCGGGGCTCTGGATGCTCGGTGTGGGATGACCAAGGGCGAAGATATCTGGACATGGGTGCAGGAATCGCAGTGTGCTCGTTGGGACATGCGCACCCGGAAATCACCGCCGCAATAAGCCAGCAAGCGGCGACATTGGTGCATACTTCGAATCTCTATCGCACGGTTCCTCAAGCGGACTTGGCACGCCGATTAGTGGAGGTGACAGGACCCGGTAAAGTCTTTTTTTGCAATAGCGGGGCCGAGGCGAATGAAGGTCTTATGAAACTGGCACGGCGATTTGGGAGTGCGCTTGGGAGATTTGAAATCATCACCTTTTCGAATTCGTTCCATGGACGCACGTTGGGCTGCATCTCGGCTACGGGGCAGACAAAGGTGAAAAAAGATTTTGGACCATTACTGCCGGGATTCGCTCATGTTCGTTTTGGGGATTTAGGTGCCGTGCGTGGGGCGATTACACCTCAAACGGTTGCGATCCTCGTGGAGCCTGTTCAGGGAGAAGGAGGCATCCATCTGGCTTCGCCAGAATTTCTGCGCGGATTGCGCGACATCTGCGACGAGTGTGATCTCTTGCTCCTCTTCGACGAAGTGCAGTGCGGGCTTGGCCGCACGGGGAACTTCTGTGGATGGCGGAGCATTACAGAAGATGTCGAGCCGGATGCCGTGTCATGGGCCAAGGGAATTGCCAATGGATTTCCACTCGGCGCCTTCTGGGCCTCACGGCGAGATTGCGGGGATCGCGGCTTGCTCTGCGACCTCCTTGGCGCCGGAAGCCACGGGACGACCTACGGAGGCAATGCAGTGGCGTGTCGCGCCGGTTTAGCGGTCATGGACATCATCGCGCGCGATCATTTGCTAGAGGCTGCTGTCATGCAGGGGGCAGCGCTAGTGCGTCTCTTGCAGGAGGCCGACATCCCTTATCGGCGCGAGGTGCGTGCTCTTGGACTTATGGTCGGACTGGAGTTTTCGGAAGACTTTCCTTCGGGCGAAGCAACCCCTGCGATGGCAGTAGTCCGTGCAGCGATGGCCGCCGGGCTACTCATCATTCCAGCAGGCGATCGCGTCGTGAGGTTTCTCCCTCCGCTCAATGTCTCTCTTGCAGAGCTGAGCGAGGCCGTGGAAAAACTTACAGCTGCCATCTCCGGCTTAAAACTTGCTACTGCTCCCCTATGAGGAATTTTCTTTCGATCGAATCCCTGACTCCAGAGCAGATCTCTCGCCTCCTCGCGGACACAGATCTCATGAAGGTGCGTCGAGGAAAGGAGGACGCTCACGTATTAAAGGGACAATGCTGGGCATTGATATTCTCAAAGTCCTCAACGCGCACGCGGGTTTCCTTCGAAGTAGGGATTCGCGAACTCGGTGGAGGCGTCATGTTTCTCGCGGCTGCGGATATCCAATTAGGTAGAGGCGAACCAATCTGCGACACCGCGCGTGTGATGGGGGGCATGCTGCACGGGGCAGTGATACGCACGTTCGAACAGCAAGAAGTGGAAGACTTTGCCGCATACTCCCAGATCCCAACAATCAATGCCCTGACAGATGCCGAACATCCCTGCCAGATTATCGCCGATCTTTTCACCATCATGGAAACTCGTGGCTCACTGGATGGGCTCAAGGTCGCATTTATTGGGGATGGGGATTGCAACGTGGCGCGTTCATGGATGTGGGCGGCAGCACGCTGTGGGTTTGAATTACGCATTGCGGCTCCACACGATTTTCAACCTCCGTCTGAATTTGTCTCGCGTGTGGACGGAAACATTATTGTGACAAATGATATCCGAGCTGCCTCGGAGGGAGTGGATGTCCTTTACACGGACGTCTGGGTAAGCATGGGCAAGGAAGAGGAAGCAGCGCTGCGGGTAGCGAAGTTTGCGGGGTATCAAATCTCGGCAGAACTCTGCGCATTGGCACCGGAAGCCATGGTCATGCATTGCTTGCCAGCCTATCGCGGCAAAGAGATTACAGCCGATGTCCTTGAGGCACATGCCCACACGATTTTCCGCCAGGCGGAGAACCGACTGCATGCCCAAAAGGCGATTTTAGCGGAATTGGTTTCATGAATTAAGCCATGAAGCTGACATCTTCCTCAGGCGGCCATACCCTTCGCACAAAATCATACATGATTATCGGGGGAACGCTTGTTGTCACGATGTCTGCCTTTGTTGCGCTCTTTGTTGGTACGCTTTTCTCGTCGCTCGGCGGGATTCAAGAGGACTTAATTCACGACCATGTTCGCCGTGTTGTCCTCCACCTGGACACATTGGTCAGAGAGCAACGAAATATCCTGCTTGATAACGCGATTTGGGATGAGACCTACAATTTCCTAGAGGGGACTAATCCGGAATTTGTTGCAGAAAATTTCCCCTCATATTCTGTAACGCTCGGCACTTCGGGCCAATCCTTCATAACGCTTTTTTCTACGGAGAAAGAATCTGTGGCGATGCTGAGAGCGCAGAACGTGGAAGAAAACCCGAGCCTTGCGCGTCTTGCCGCCAGTTCCTTGCTCGCACCAGAAGGCGTGTCGTCGGCTATAGGAATTCTGCCTGAGGGCCTCGCTATCTTCTCGGGATCAACCGTTCTAAGAAGCGATCAGGCGGCAGGCTCATCTGGATGGATTGTCTTCGGTAAAGTTCTTTCACCTCAGGCCATGAAAGACTTTGAACCTATTACGGGGTGTAGCATCTCAGTTCTCAACGGATCAAGGCCAGAGAAGTTGAAAACTTACGAGTTAAGTTACTCGACTCCTTCATCCTATCTCGGACAAGTGAATGTTTTTTTTCCAGGTGACCCACGACTGCCTCCCCCGGAAATAGGCTTCATGGTTGTCTTAGAATTCCGCGATACGTTGCACACCTCACCTATCTTTCTGGAAATGCAAGTTCCGAGCGATGTCTTTACTGCGGCTAAGCGTTTGAAGAATCAAACCCTTGGAATTCTTGTGGGCTGCCTTTTGGTCTTTAGTGCATTGTGCTTTGTTGTCATTGAAGTGCTTTTTCTTCGGCCTATTGCGCGGCTTGACGCCAAGATCGAACGGCTTGCCGGGGAAAATGGACTCCGTGCAGACGTAAAGGCCCAAGGCGGTGACGAGCTTGTCCGGCTTTCGCTCTCAGCGACGCGAATGCACGAGGCACTCCTGCAACGGGCGAGAGATGCTCGTTCGCAAGAGAACCTTCTCTCGAGCATTCTAGATACAGCCTTTGAAGGAATCATGGCTTTCCAAGCCGTGCGTAACGAGGCGGGTGAAATTGAAGAGTTTAGGCCTATCCTTGCAAATAAATCGGCTGAACGCATTTTGCGAACGCCAGTCCCCGAGATTCTCGCTCGAAGCTTTAAGCAAAACTTTCCGAGTTGCGATGAAGTGAGCCGATTTCAAAGGCAATGCGAAGTCGTGGAGACGCGTATGCCGCTGAGTAGCGAATTCTTGATGACGATTAACGGCCAAGAACTGTGGATCCACTCCGAGATCATGCCATGGAACGATGGCTTCGTCGTGACTTTCGAGGAAATTTCCCAACGCAAGCTGGCGGAACAAGCCGCGATGGACCAAATGGCCGAGATCGAGCAATTTAATCGCGCGATGGTCGGCAGGGAAGAACGCATTTTGGAAATGAAGGAGGAAGTTAATCGTCTGCGGTCGAAGCTAGGTATCGCTAAAGCCTACACCACGCCGGTCTTGTAGTTATGAACACCAGGACCGGCCAACATTCTCTTCTTCAATGCGTGGCGGACTGCTTGGGGATTCTTCTCGAGCAAGGCCAACTCGGAACGAAGATGCAACGGCTGCTAGCGAGGGTGGGACGAGCGGCAGTAGTGGATCGGGTCTATGTTTTTGAGAATGAGAAGCGTGAAGGCCAACTTTGTTGTAGCCAACGCTACGAATGGGTTCGAGACTCGACATCCTCCCACTTGGAAGACCCTGAGTTGCAGCATATTCCCTATGCGCACCTCGACTCTGAGGTTCTCGAATACCTCTTGTCTGGGTCCAATTACGCTCGCCTCACGAAAGATCTCTCTCAAGGCTTTCGCAATGTTATGGAGCCGCAAAATATCGTCTCCTTCGTCTTTATTCCCATGACCGTGCAGGGCGGGTTATTGGGATTCATCGGCGTGGGCGATTGCTCGGTGGAACGTCAATGGAAGGACGATGAAATGGATTCACTGCGAGCCGTCGCCGCGGGGATTGGGAGCGCCATCCTACGAGAGAGGGGTGACATCGCAGCCCAAATTCGGGCAGAAGAATCGGCCCGCAGCCGACGTGTTGCTCTCAGTCTGATGGAGGATGCACGCAAAGCCACTGAGGCCGCAGAGGCAGCAAATAACGCCAAGTCGAGCTTTCTTGCCATGATGAGCCACGAACTTCGCACGCCGCTGAATGGAGTCATCGGCTTTACCAACCTCTTGATGAGTGAGCCGCTCCAGCCGCAGGTGGCCGAGCGGGTGGAAATTATTCGCAATTGCGGACATTCGCTTCTGGCACTCATAGACGACATTCTTGATTTATCGAAAATCGAAGCGGGAAGACTTCAATTGGAACCTGCCCCTTTTGCTCTCCAGACTTGCCTCGACGACGTCATTCGATCGTTTGGTGCCGTGGTCAATCAAAAGGGGTTGGAAATCCGCTGCGACATGGATCCATCCGTTCCCTCATTGATTGTCGCGGATGAGAAGCGCCTGCGTCAGATATTTTTTAATCTCGTGGGCAACGCCGTAAAGTTTACTGCGGCGGGCATCGTTTCGATTAAAGTGCAGGCGAACCCACTTGAGAGAAATCGCACCGCACTGCTTTGCACAGTTTCGGACACTGGCATAGGGATTCCCGCTGAGGCACAACAGGGAATTTTTGAAGCCTTTGGACAAGCCCATTCAGCGATCCACCAGGATTACGGGGGTTCGGGTCTCGGGCTTACGATCTGCCGGAGGTTGTTGCAAGCCATGGGAGGCCGCATTTCTGTCATGAGCATGGTAGGGCAAGGCACGATGTTTACATTCGATCTTGTCGTAACCAATGCTCCGCGCCCTTCAGTGCCCATCGTTCCGCCGATTCGCAAAATCATCCTTGCCCCAAATCTTCGGATTCTTGCGGTGGACGACGTGTCAACGAATCTCATGCTCATCAAGGCAATTCTGGAACGCCTCGGCTATACGCCAACCTTGGCTTCGGATGGAAGAGAGGCGGTGGAGCTCGCACGAAACAACAGATTTGATGCCATTTTTATGGATGTCCTTATGCCGGTTTGCGACGGAATTGAAGCGACATGTCAGATACGAAAAGATGAGCAGCAATCATCTGAAAGACTGCCGACGCGCATCATCGCACTCACGGCCGATGCGTTGCCTGAGAATCGTCAGAAGTGTCTGGATGCCGGCATGGACGAGTTCCTTACGAAGCCCCTGCGGGTGAGCGACATTCAGTCCGCACTGGAAACCGTGTCACCGAGGACATCAACGTCTAACAATAGGTTCTAAGGCCCTAAGCGTGGCTGGAAGAGCACGGTAGCCGAAGTGGCCTTGATTAACTTTTAGCAATTGAGCGCCTGGCCAGCGGCGAGCGATGTCCTCCAGATCCACAGCGGGAGAGACTCGATCATAAACACCGGCGGTGATAAAAATGTTTTTTGGATCACAGAGCGGCACGCCATGCAAAGGAGAACCGAGGTGAGAGAGACCTACCGTATTGCCCTGCACATGGCCCTGCCGCCGCAGCGAACTGCGGAGCGATCGCGCGCCAGGATTTTCCCATACAGCACGCTCCGTATTGACGATCGGCTGCACGAGGGAGAGAAATCGGAGGTCACTTTCGAGAAACGAGAGCAGGGCGCCAGCCCAGCCACCATAGCTCATACCCAAAATTCCAAACTCTCGAATCCCCCTCGCACGCAGAAGAGCCATAAGTTGCCGAAGCTCAATGACGGCTTGCCGTAGAGTGTGGGCATTCCGAACAAGGTCGGCGGTCACAGCCAGTTCGCCATTGAGGAGGCGGCGAGGGCGGCGAGAATAGTGGTAGGGAAGATGCGGAAATGCCACGCTCCATCCGCGGTGGTTAAACCAATCAGCCACGCGACGGTAGCCACTGTCATTTGCACTCATCAGCGCGTGCAGGAGGAGTAGCACAGGCGCGTTCCGCGACTTTGCGGGGTAGAAACTCACGTGAGTGCGATCATTTTCTACGTGGCCGCTGGGCAGCGGATTATCCCATGCGAGAAAGTGCTCGCTCTGCACGGAGCCAGAGATTGCAGGCATGCGATAGTAGTCTTGGCGTGTGAGTGCCGCGTGCTCAGTGATGTAATCGGCAAATGTTCGAAGCGAGCACACATCCCCTCTTCGTCTCCACTGCACGACGTTCATCATCATACACATCGCCGTGTCCATGGCCCAAAAGGCGGTTCGCTCCGCGAGCTGTCTCATGCCTCGCTCATGCGCTGTTTCGGGGAATGAGGAAGATCATTGCCCGTCAGAGAATATTTCTGGAAGAGTTCGGCTTTCAACTCGGCCATCGAGGAATGGAGAGCTTGCAAGAGCTCACGGCGCGCCTCCGAGCGATTCGCAGTTCGGGGCGGGAGAATCGGTTTTCCGATGGCTAAGTAGACACGCGCTCGCCGCCAAAAGAACCAATTCCGTGGATTATAGAGTCGCTCGCTTCCAAGAATAATCGCAGGCACCACGGGACACTCTGCCCGGACGGCCAGCAAAGCCACACCCTCACGAATGGATCCTCCACAGAGCATGGAGTCTTGGCCATCGCGGATCCCGCCTTCCGGGAAAACTCCCACGACTCGCCCATCCGCCAGCCTTCGCAAAGCTTCGCGCAGAGCTTGCCTGTCGTCGCCATTTCGCTGCACAGGAATCACGTCCAGCCATCCAAAGGCGGCTCGCGACCACCATGTCCCAAGCAGCTCGCTCATAGCTATCCATTCAATTCGTCGCGAGGACCATCCGCTAAGAAACGGAGGATCAAAGTGGCTAATGTGGTTGCAGGCGAGAATGTAGGCGCCCTTCGGAAGTTTGCCATAGCGCACCACGGAGGTGCGAACTGCCAAGGTAAGCCCTACACGGAGCGATCCGACCACGATGCGATGAAAGGCTGCGTGGAAAACGTTTCGAGCGCACTCCATTCTAGGCGGCGGGCTGAGTGAAGAACCGGCGTTGTTTATCGGAGATTGGTTTGCCGAGTTTTTCCAACACAAGGAGCATGTCCTCCCAAACCTTGCGTTTCTCGGTGATGGACTGATTGCGGAGTAGGTAGGACGGATGGTAGGTCACCATGAGCGGGATGCCTTGAAAATCAAGCCACCGACCTCGCAGATCACGCATGAGAGCTCCCGTCGTTCCCGTAAGCCCCTCGACGGCGGTAGCTCCCAAGGCAACAACCGCCTTCGGCTTCACAAGTCGGATTTGATCCTTGAGCCATGGGAGGCATGTTGCCATTTCTTCTGGTTTCGGCTTCCGATTTCCCGACTCGCCCGCTGGCATGTCGGGGCGGCATTTTAGAACATTTGCAATGTAAATATCCGAGCGCGCAAATTCCATGGCTTCGATGATTTTTGTGAGCAACTGACCGGCTCTCCCAACGAAAGGTTCGCCTTGTTCATCTTCGTCAGCTCCGGGGGCCTCACCGACAAACAAAAGCTCAGCACGCGGGTTCCCAACGCCAACGACGACCTGAGTGCGAGATCGCACGAGGTGCGGGCACTTCGTGCAAGCGCGAGCTGCGGCATAGAGGGACTCAAGCGAGTCGAAGCTTTCCACCGCATGTGGCTCGGCGGCACGAGCTAGCCCAACCTTTCTTCGAGAGGCCCGAAGCTTAGCCAGAGCCGAAGCAGAGGCACGAGGGGGAGATTTTAATCCGCTTTGAAGGGATTTGAGGGCAGGAAGAGTTACCGACAATGCAGCTTGAAAAGAATCACTCATAGTTTCCGCATCACTTTAAAGCCTCAGGCATTTGTTCCTGCAAGTGTTTGACTTTCTGCACAGCATCTTTGTGGCACACTAGAATGGCGTCTTCTGTCTCGACTACGACAAGGTCTCGCACACCACACAGCGCAATAGTGCGTCCGTTTGAGATCGCGACATTCCCGCTCGCATCATGCTGGAGAATACTCCCGCGAAAGCAATTTCCATCTAAATCCGACTGCATATGAGATGGCAACGCGGTCCATGATCCCACGTCATCCCAATCAAAATCCGTGATGATGGTCTCAAGGGATTTTGCGTTTTCCATGATTGCATAATCCACCGAAATCTTGGGTAGGTCGCCGAAATGCTCTTCAATGAACGCAAGTCGGTTGGAGCTTGTGGCGAGGGATTCAATGAAGCCAGCTAGCAAAGGTTGTTGGCGTTCTGCCTCAGCTAAAAAGGTTGAAGCCCGCCAGACGAAAATGCCGGAATTCCAATAAAATCGCTCCGATGTCAGAAATTCCGCAGCGCGTTCGGCAGAGGGTTTCTCCACGAAGCGCATGAGTTTTTTCACTTTGCTACCCTGTGGAGCTACCGCAAGCGAATCACTTGTTTCCAGATACCCAAACCCCGTCGCTGCAAAAGTCGGCGGAATGCCTAGCGTAATAAGAGAATTACCCGCACCCGCGCGAGTGATCGCATCGCCCAGTTGAGCGCGAAAGCGCTCGACGTCGTGAATCATCGCGTCTGCAGGCAGAACGAGGCAAATGGCTTCGGGATCATCTGCCATAGCGAGTGCCGTCGCCAGCGCACAGGCCGGCCCGGTGTCTCGCTTTGCTGGCTCAACGACAATGTTTTCTGGTGGCAGGTGCGGCAGGACAGCTCGCGTCGCAGCAAGCTGTTGGGTATTTGTCAGCACGAAAGTGCGCTCCGGTGGGATAAGACCGCTCAGTCTCTCTAGGGTGGCTTCCAGCAGTGTTGTCTCGCTTAGGAGTCGGAGCAGGTGTTTGGGCAGACGTTGCCGACTCATAGGCCAGAATCGCTCGCCACTCCCGCCGGCCATTACAAATGCATATGCAGAAGTCACGCCGAGAGGATGTTTTCTTCACCGCGAACCGTCAATGCCAGCTTTTCGGATGTGACCGGAATGCCAGGGGTCTGGATGAGAACGTAAAACGCCTCGGCAGCTCCTGAAAATGCCTCAGGCACCGCAACGGTCGGGGACAGCCACTCACGGAGAGTCGTGAGACGTTGCGTGTCCCATCCCAGCGAGCGACCCCAAGCATCCAGATCCGAAAAGTTCACATCTGCCGTAATATCCCGTTTTCCAAATCCGCCATACACGTCCTGCCCACAGAGCCTCTGGTGGTGGGCATATGCCCGCAGACTACCGCGTGGACGGCGATGCGTGAGAGCTGGCATCGTGCCACCGTAGTCTATCGTGAGAAGACTCCCGGAGCGCCAGCCTCCAGCCCACATCGCTAGCCATGAGCGATAGGAGTCGTGCACTTCCACTCGGCTACCTTGTTTCGCCGATTCCGCAAAAAGGGAGGAATCCGGCAAGGTGGTGACGGACAATAAGACCTCTGCGATACGCGCGTCTTCAACACGAAGTGCGAGTTCGTGCCACCCATACTCACCCCGCTCGAAGACGCGGCATGGAAATGCATCCACAAGTTCATTGGAAAAAATATGCGCGCAGCCACCGGTTTCCCTTAACGCGGCGGCCACGTCCTCATGCCACCGCACCCCGCTGCCTCGCAAGCGGCTTGCTTGCGCGTTGCGAAGCGTAGGCGATGCCTCGACAATGTGATAGCGCAGGCGTCTGCGTCCAAACCAACCGACACATTCCAAGATCCCTCGGGCCATCTCGCCGTTGCCAGCACCGACCTCGATCACATCCCTCGCCTTCCCGATCCAAGCTGCCACAGCGCGGGCTAGCGAAGGATGCAAGGTGGGCCAGGTGGCGAAGTCTCCACGGCGCCCTACTTCACGGATGTTCGCCGCGTAGTAGCCAAAGTCGGGGTGATACAGCGCGTCCTGCATGTAGCGGTGGAAGGGAATCGCGCCTCCCGCCTGATCTTGCACGGCGAGCAAATACTCCCGCGCAGTCATCAGGGCCGCATGAGTGCCTCATCAGTCGCGATGAGTTTGTGCCAGATTTCTTTGTAGTCTGGCTCGTAGCGTTGATCTTGGAAGTCGGCCATGTGAGAGCGATGCTGATTGATTTTTTCTATTCGGGGAGCAAGTTCAGCATACACTTCACGCAGTATTCGCAGTGCCCCAGGCTCGCGATCCCACAGCACGGCATACGAATCAATGAAATCTTCGGCATAGCTGGCATCGGCACGATCGCTCGGCATCCACATGCTTTCCGAGGGAAGTTCCTGCTCAAGCAAGAGTGGCACGATATGGACGTTCTTGAGAATTCCCTCGACGTATTTCTGCCGGGCTTCAAGTTCACGACCTTCCAGTGACAAGCTCAGCCCCCAGCCAAAAGCAAAGGCGGGTTCGGCATAATCTCCGGGGTAAGTCTCCGCATACTTAACGAAAAATGCGGCGGCCCGGTCGTTTGACTCTGAGAGCAAATAAAGCATCGGTATGAGAAAGCGCGCACCTTGATTATCCGTAGGATTTGTTCGCAACAAATCCTCCAGTGTTCGTGAGGCGAGTGTGTAGCGTCCGAGGTGCCATTGCGTCATGGCGCGCCCATACACCGCACGCAAGTAGGGCCGCGTGTCGTAATCCACCCACCATGGCACATCAGGTCCGCTCCAGCGGCCTTCTTGTCGGTGAATTATCTCTTCATATTGCTCAAGGCAGGCTTTCCAACTGCCACCTTGAAAGTCTAAATCAGCTAACTCGATCCTCGCCTCGCAACACTCCGGATCTCGCTCAAGAGCCTTGCGAAGAACTGCAGTGCGTTTGGACGGAGATTGCATGCGCTGAGCTGTGCGAACAAGGGCGCGAGAGATTTCACTCGCTTGAGAAAGATTCTGCGCGGAGGGGCCAACACGCTGCGTGAGTGCCGAGGCAAGAGTTTTTAGCTCCTGAGTCGAAGTGGACTCAAAGCTCTGAAACCGGATATCTACTTTGCACTCCGCAGCAAACGCCACCCACATTTGATCGTCCCAATCTGGACTTGCCGCAATGGTCAGCCGATCTGGCGCGCTGAGTGTCTCGATGAGTTTGTAGAGATAACTTTCCACTCTGTCTTGATCGAGTTCCGGTAAGATTTCCGGCGCTGAGAGCGGCACGCCCGCACGGTCGCAGACAATGACGAGCGTGGGCAGTATCCAAACATTTCCGTGTTCGATGGGTTCATCCAAGTCCAGCCAGTATAGGAACCACGTATTTTTTGCGGATTTTATGGGTTGAATCATGCCGACCAACTAAGCTCCAGTCGTTGTTTCCGCCCGAAGCGATCGTGGAAGAATATCTCTTTATGAGCCACGCCGTATTCGTGAACAAGGCGTGTCACCTTCACGTCGAAGCAACAATACTCCGCGATATCCATCATACGTCCTTCTCTCCACCAGCGAATGGCATCAAGGCCCTCGGCCACCTTCCCAACACCGAGTGTGCCCTGCGCGACATCGTCCAATTTCACACGATGCCCCGCAGCTTTTTCGATGTCCAATAGCAGGTCGAGTGTTCGACAGTGATCGCTGAGAGTCCACGCAGAGTAAGCATTTAGAACCTCATAATCAAACTTGAGGATGTTATAGCCAACCACGAGATCCGCTCTGATGAGCCGTTTCGCAAGCGCCTCCGCTCGGTCCTCACCAAAGATTTCATAGCGGCCCTCTGCTGTGCTGTAGGTGACTCCAAGCGACATGCCCATGGCCTGCTTTTTATCCCATCCGCCCACATCATTAGCAGTGCGCTGCGTTTCTAGGTCGAAGTAAACAATATCCATGACTTCCAAGACCATGACGTGATTTTCCGCGATGCTCAAATCAATCTGCGGGGGCCTTGCCGGAAAATCGGCGTGGCTCGTGAACACTGCTTGAGTTTCCGAGCAACTTCGTTTTTCTTTGCGGCATGACAGTTCGCACGCGCTTCGCCCCCTCCCCCACCGGTTTTCTCCACGTAGGAGGCGCACGCACGGCTCTCTTCAATTGGCTTTTTGCCCGCAAGCACGGCGGCACATTTGTCCTCCGCATCGAGGATACCGACGAAGCACGAAACACCGACGAGGCCTACCAGGTCATCTACGACGGCCTACGTTGGATGGGCCTTAATTGGGACGAGGGGCCAGATTGCGGTGGGCCATTTGGCCCTTACCAGCAGAGCGAACGCTCCGCGATCTACGAGCGGTATTTTAACCAACTCCAATCCGCAGGACACATCTATGAGGACGCGGGAGCCATGCGCTTCCGCTCACCACGCAAAACCGTACTGGTGGAGGATATGGTCTGCGGACGTATCGAATTCGATATGTCAAACCCAGCGACACATCCCGATATGACGATTCGTCGGCCCGATGGCTCGTGGATTTTTCATTTTGTCAATGTGGTGGACGACATCGAGATGCAGCTCACGCACGTGATTCGTGGAGAGGATCACCTCTCAAATACGCCGAAGCACATTGAGTTGTATCAGGCACTCGGGGCCAACCCGCCGGCCTTTGCGCATATTCCGCTCATTTTAAACCATGAAGGCAAAAAGCTCAGCAAACGCGACGGGGGATCGAGCATTCGGTATTTTCTGGATTTGGGCTACACCCCCGAAGCCGTGGTGAATTATCTCTGCTTGTTGGGATGGTCACCCGGAGGTAATCGGGAGGTTTTAGAAACCAATGAAATTCGTGACCTTTTCGACCTCGGCCAGATTAATCGCCGCAATGCCATCTTTGACCTCGACAAATGTTTCTGGCTCAATGGCCAGCACATCGCGGCCATGACCCATGAACGATTCGCAGAACTCGCCCTGCCCTTCGTCGAAAGAGCCCAAATTCCCTACGGTACGACTCAGGCTCTCCTCGCCGCACTTAGCATCGTCAAGCCGAAGGTTAAGCATCTCAGTGATGTGCCAGATTGGATCGGATTTCTCTTCACGGAAGATTTTCCCATGGATCCTGAAGCCGCCGCAAAATCCCTGACCAAGGAAGGGGCCCCCGCCTGCTTGAAGGCCCTCTCGGAGGCCCTCTCCACGCTCGCAGACTGGTCTCATGGTGCCATCGAAACAAAGCTCAAGGAGACTGCTTTGGCACTCGGGGCGAAAACCGGTGACCTCATCCACCCGGCTCGCGTAGCCGTGAGCGGACGCTCTGTTGGCCCAGGACTTTACGAAATGTTCGTCGTCCTTGGCAAAGAGCGAACTCTATCCCGATTTGAACGTGCCTTGTTGCTGGTAGATTAATTAACTCTCAAACTCATGAACCGTTTTGCAACACTCCTATGTACGCTGAGCCTCCTCACACACGTTTCTCTTGCCGAGGATGCGGCGGAATGGGAAATCATCACAGGTCTTGATGGCGACCTGTATCCCTCTGTCATCATCGCCACTTCCACTTACAAGTTTCCCGACGAAGAGGGCAAGAATCCCAACGTTGTTGGAGATCCTTTCGGCTTGGTAGGTGCTCTTGTTACCGCGCCTGAAGACAACGCAAGAATCCGCGTGGAAATCAAGAGCCCAAAGCTCATTCAGCGCACCGTCCTTGAAGCCAAGCTCCCGAAAGGCGGAGAGACCTACGAGATCTATCCCCAACTCAAATACGATTACGAAAGCCTCCTTGCCGTGCGCCAACCCTTTCCAGAGGATGTCACAGTTAGCGTCATTCTTGACGACAAGCTGCTCGGCGAAAAAACCAAACGCATGGTCGTGCGCTCCATCAACGACTGCCCGTTCAATATTACCGATGCGGATGGCACGACCTACTCGCTCAACGAAATGTTCGCCGCTTATGTGAACGAGAATCACCCCGCTGTGGATGAGATTCTCGGTGAAGCGCTTGATTCCGGAGATGTCGAAGGCTTCTCAGGCTATCAGGGTAGCCCAGATGACGTGCTCAAAGAACTCGAAGCCATCTGGAATGCGCTTAAAGCCCGCGGACTTTCCTACAGCAGCATCACGCGATCGTCTAAAGAAGGTTCCTCAGTCGCATCCCAACATATCCGTCTGGTTGGGGATTCGCTTAAAACAAGCCAAGCAAATTGCGCCGATGGCACTGTCCTCTTCGCCTCAATCCTCCTTAAGCTTGAGATGCAGCCCTTTCTAGTTCTCCTGCCAGACCATATGTTTGTTGGCGTATATCTCGACGACGAGCAGGAAGAATACGTCTGCATTGAAACCACCATGCTTCGCTCTGGCACGTTTGAAGAAGCCGTCGAAGCCGGCAATGAGCAATTCAAAGAAAACCAAGATGAACTCACCGACGAAGACTCCGACGGCACAGAATTCGCCATCGTGGACGTAGCGGAAGCCCGCAGTAATGGCATCCTCCCGCTCCGCGAGGCCGAAGCGGAAA
>Ga0105044_10000486_pt1 | contig 48687 bp, 36 predicted proteins | sample MAT01_FD_78092 | JGI IMG/M metagenome (GOLD analysis project Ga0105044, IMG submission 78092) | Freshwater microbial communities from Lake Fryxell liftoff mats and glacier meltwater in Antarctica - MAT-01 | ecosystem: Environmental > Aquatic > Freshwater > Ice > Liftoff microbial mat | place...
CGGATTCAATATGAAGTGGATTGAATTTTTCAATTCTTTGCAAGGGCCTAAAATAAATGCCCAAGCAATTCCGATTCCTTCCTTTTTGATAGGGCTTGTATATTTAAAAGCATGGCTTTTTAGCATATTTGGCATCAGGAATAATTTACCAAAATCAGTACTCAAAGTTTTTCAAGCTGACTTTTCCTACCACTCAAATTTATTGACGGATGAGTTCAAGATTAAGTTTAGAGATTCAAAATCCACTTTGGCAAGTATGCTAATCAAATAAGAATCTAATTGGCCATATATTTTAACCCAACAAAATCCAATTCTGAGCGAATAGTGTATATAATAGTTACTTTTGCACCCGAATGTTAAAAGCCACAATTGATGTTGTAATTCCAGCTTACAACGAAGAAAAATCGGTCGGTCGTGTCATTGCGGATATTCCAAAAGATCTGGTGAGGCACATCGTTGTCGGGAACAATGGAAGTACCGACAACACAGCATACGTTGCCAAAGCTGAAGGAGCCATAGTTGTTAATGAAGACATGAAGGGTTATGGAAATGCTTGTCTTGCTGCCCTTAGTTGGATAGCAGATCGCGAGACCCATCCCGATATTATCGTTTTTATGGACGGAGATTATAGCGATCATCCTGAACAGTTAATTCTCTTGGTTCGACCAATTTTAGAAGATAATTATCAGATGGTTATTGGATCTAGAGCCTTAGGTAAAAGAGATAAAAAGTCGATGACAGTTCCACAAATATTTGGAAACTGGTTGGCTACAAATCTTATTCGCTTGTTCTATGGAGTCAGCTACACCGATCTTGGGCCATTTAGGGCTATAAAATATGAGGATTTGGTAAAATTAAATATGAAAGACAGAGATTTTGGTTGGACCGTTGAGATGCAGGTCAAAGCTGCCCGTTTGAAATATCGGTGTGCTGAAATACCCGTAGATTATAGGGCACGTATCGGTATATCAAAGGTATCGGGCACAGTAAAAGGAACCATCATGGCAGGCTATAAAATCTTGTGGACAATTTTTAAACTTGCAATTACAAAGTAAAATGGCTTTATTAGCAGGTTTGGTATTTATTGTCTATAGTATCTGTATCGTCTTAATTGGATTATACTGTTTATCGCAATTGTATCTACTCTATTCCTACCTGCGCTTTTGGAAAAATAAAAAAATATCCATTCCACCAGCTGAGTTAGATGACAATCTTCCCGCAATTACTATCCAACTACCTATTTACAACGAAAAATATGTAGTTGAAAGGCTAATCGATTCAATAACTGCATTACAATACCCTATATCAAAACTTCAGATACAAATTCTTGATGACTCGGATGATGATACGATTGAAATCAGCAAACTCAAAGTGGCCGAATACCAAAATAAAGGCTTTGACATTGTTTTGATCAATCGCAAAGAAAGAACTGGATTTAAGGCAGGTGCATTAAAATATGGAATGGAAACTGCAAAATCTGAATTCATTGCAGTTTTTGATGCCGACTTCATACCTGACTCTGATTTTTTGCTTCGAGTTATTCCATACTTTGAGGATTCACAAGTAGGTGTTGTGCAAACAAGATGGGAGCATTTGAATCAGAAATACAATTTTCTCACCCAACTTCAAGCGATACAACTCAATGTTCATTTTACCATAGAACAGACCGGTAGAATGGCATCCCATTATCTCCTTCAATTCAATGGAACAGCAGGAATATGGCGCAAAACAACTATTATTGACGCTGGAGGTTGGCAAAGTGACACCCTCACTGAAGACTTGGATCTAAGTTACCGAGCGCAATTTAAAAATTGGAAAATAAAGTTTCTTGAAGAAATTGGTGCACCAGCTGAATTACCTGTTGAAATGATTGGACTGAAATCTCAGCAATTCCGATGGATGAAAGGAGGTGCTGAATGCGCGAAAAAACTTACTGGCCCACTTTGGAAATCTGACCTTAGTTTTGGTCAAAAAATAATGGGGACCGCCCATCTATTGGCAAGTTCAATTTTTGTCCTGGTTTTTCTTACGGGAACTATTTCAATATTTTTGTTCTTTTTTAATCATTTAATCGATTATGATTTGAGTTTGTTCCGATACTCAATGTTGAGTTGGGCCATTATTATTCTGGTTTATTACGCGGCAAATTTCAACACTCGAATTGCTGTAAACCCAACATTCAAAGATTATTTGATATTTCTGATAAGATTTCCAGCATTTTTGACATTGTCAATGGGACTATCTTTTCACAATTCCATCGCCGTTTGGGAAGGGTTTACTGGAAAGAAGAGTTCATTCATTCGCACCCCGAAGTATGATATCAAAGCCTCAAAGATTAATTTGCATTCACTTGCTTATTTATCGCATAAAATACCAGTTTCAACCTGGTTTGAAATAATACTCGGCATCATTTTTATTGTCATGTTTGTGGTAACATTTGTTGCTGGCTATTATTACAGTCTGATTATATACTTAATGCTTGGCATAGGATATCTTGTTATTGGCATTATATCCATAATTGACTCCTACAGATGAGTCAGCAATCAAACTCACATCCAGGCATAAAATATCTGCCTTTTCTAATTGTGACATTGGTTCTATACATTGGTTTTGCAATTGAACGAACAGATACCCTACAACTACTTTCTTTTTACACTTTGGCATTCGCTTTGTATTTATTTCTGCTTTTTCATGAAAAGACTCAAAGCCTAAAAATCATTTTAACAGCTTCGATTTCATGCGCCTTCTTACTTTGTTTTTCATTCCCAAAACTTTCGGATGATATTTACAGGTTCATTTGGGACGGTCGCTGTTGGTTGAATGGAATTCATCCTTTTTCGGCTACCCCACGCCAGATATTGGCTTTAAATATTGATGGTCTCGATAATAGCTTGTTTCAGAAATTGAATTCTAAAGACTATTTCACGATCTATCCACTTTGCAATCAGTTGATTTATGCATTTACGGCAGGGCTCACCAATGATATATGGGTTCAAGCTTTTCTTTTGAAATTGATTTATTTTGTCAGTCATTTGATCTCAATTAAGTACATACTTTTAATTTTGGAAGTGTGCAAGTTGCCCGCCAATAGAATAGCAGTAATTGCACTCAGTCCTTTATTTCTAATAGAAACAACGGGCAACCTTCATCCCGAAGTTTTGATGATCGCAATGTTATCGGTAGGTATCTATTTTATGATTAAGGGCAAAATTCTGCAATCGGCGTTTTATTGGACTTTATCTATTTGTTCAAAAATGCATCCCCTGTTATTGCTTGCAAGTCTAGTATTTAGGAAAAACATCAAGCAAAACTTCTTGCTTGGCATTTTAATCGCCTTTTTCACCTTGGTCATGTGGGCCCCATTGGTTGTCAGTACTGCTTTCTTTTCGAGTTTAGATTTGTATTTTCGCAAATTTGAATTCAATGCAAGTATTTATTATCTCTGTCGTGAAATAGGCTACCAACAAAAGGGTTATAACATGATCCAATATATAGGTCCTTTGCTTGGTGGTGCAACTGTGATTATTTGCTTGGCCATTTCCTGGTATAAGCGGAAAGAAGAACAAGCCTTCTCGGCGATGGAATACATGTTTTTTACATGGCTGCTATTAACCACCACCGTCCATCCATGGTATCTAATTATAGGAATTTTTCTTGCCAGTTTTACGGGCAACGTAATTGCTATTTTATGGTCACTCTGGATATTTTATTCGTATCACAATTATGGGAATGCTATATTTCACGAAAATCCGATCATCACACTTTATTTTTATTTGGGTTTGTGCATCAGTATTATACTTTGGAGAATCGTGTTCAAGAATTTAAGATATGCCAGAGCTTGATTTAAATATTCACTATTACAACTTGCTTGAAGGCTTGAAAGCTGAAAGGGAAGAAGAATTGGTGCAACATCGGCAGTTTATGGAAAGCTTGCCTTTGAAGGAACGCATTGAAACTGGATATTGTATTCAACCCATTATTCTGAACGAGATTGGCTTCACGCTCGGTAACAGAGCCACGATTATTTTAGATTTAAAAAAACCGATTCCTTCTCACTCTCCTATACAATCAGGCAGGCCTGTTGTAATTTACGAAGTAATTTCAAGTGGCAAACGAAATGAGATACGTGGTACCTTGCATGCTGTGAGTCCAGTTCAAATAAAAATTTATCTCAGCAGTAAGGAGCATCCAGAATGGTTAGAAACCTCAACCTTAGGAATAGAAGTTGACTTTGATGAACGCACTTTCAAATTGATGGAGATGGCCCTCAACAATGCCATCAATGATCCCAAAAAATCATTGGAGCGCTGGAAAAATATTTTTCAAGCTCATGTTGTACCTGATTTTACGCAACGTGTTTCTGAGCCTCTCCCGTCATTAAATTCTTCTCAAAATAACGCAATACAACATATTGCCTGTGCAGATGAATTAGCTATAGTACACGGACCTCCAGGTACTGGAAAAACTACAACCTTAATTGGCGCTATCAAGAACTCCTTAATAACTGAACAACAAGTTTTGGTTTGCGGACCCAGCAATATTTCCGTTGATGTGATTGTAGAAAGATTGGCAAAGGAAGGAATAAGCGTTGTTAGAATTGGCAATCTATCCAGAATGGATGAATCGCTCCTGGAGCACAGCTTGGATGCAAGAGTAGAAACACACCCTGAATTTACACATATTCGTAAAATAAAACTGGAGGCTGCTCAACTTCGCAGGGAAGCTGGTCAATATAAAAGAAAAGCAACTCATGATCTCGCAAGAGAAAGGCAAAGACTCCGAAAAGAAGCGAAAGACCTTGATGCATGGGCTATTGAATTGGAAGAAAGAATAATTAACTCCGTGATAGAAAGTAGCAGTGTGGTTGCAACAACCTTAAGCTCCTATGCCAACTCGGAATTATACAAAAGAAGATTTAAGACCTTATTTATAGATGAAGCATCGCAGGCACACGAAGCCCTGTGCTGGCTAGTTCTGCCTTACATCACAAAAATGGTATTATTTGGTGACCCACTGCAGCTCTCCCCTACAGTTAAATCATACAAGGCTGAAAAACTGGGTTTTGGTAAAACGTTGCTTGAAAACTGTATCGATCAAGGAGTGCCTTCAACTTTATTGAGAATCCAATACAGGATGCATAATGCTATCATGCAATTTTCAAATGAATGGTTTTACAAAGGTAAATTGATCAATGCTGAATCTATTGCTGAGCAAAAACAATTGAATGAAACTTTGGTCTTTATTGACACAGCAGGTACTGGATTTCAGGAAGAAACAGAACTAAAAAAAGGATCAAAATTTGGGAGCAAATACAATCCAGGGGAATGGAACATACTTCGTGAACACATTCTACTGTTGAATTCGAACGAAGAACTAAAAGGCAATGGTATTACAATAATAACACCATACAGAGCCCAAACCGTGTATATCAGAGATGCTATTAGATCAGAAAATGAACTTAAAAAACTTACAATCAACGTTTCTACAATTGACGGTTTTCAAGGGCAAGAAAATGATATTGTAATTATCAGTTTAGTACGATCCAATGATACTGGAGAAATTGGATTTTTAAAAGAATATCGGAGATTGAATGTAGCAATGACCAGAGCCAAAATACATTTAGCCATCATCGGTGATAGTGGTACATTAGGTGAGGATCAATTTTATAGAAAACTGATTGAATACGTTGAGCTGAATGGTTGCTATAAATCCGCTTACGAATACATGCAATAAAAAAGGGAATTGACAGTGTCAATTCCCTTTAATATTTCTAGTAAATCATTCTAATATTCCCAAAGATCATGTTCCCAGTTGAATATATTTGATTTGATTACTTCGCCTTCCATCAAAGCGTCAACTCCACTCATGTAGTCTTGGATACGATTATCCTTAACATTGGATTCTTTGTAAACAAATGAACTGAAATAGCGCATTTCCATAAAATCTTCCCATGTAATAGGTGATGCATCATTGTCTTCAAGAAAAACTCGGTGTTTTGCCAGCTCTTTTCTCATATGAGGATAGTAAACCCAAAAGAAGACATCTTCATATTTAAAGTTACCGTTATCGTCATAGACATCTCTGATTGGAGCTAAACCCAATATTCTGACGTTCAACATAGAAGTCTCAGAATCAAAATACCAGATTTCTTTAACTCTGATACGTTTGAAATCTTCAACGTTTACTTCGTTAGGTACAATTTTAATGCTTTCCTCATAAGTCTCAGGATCAAATACTGGAACGGTATCCATTCTAAGTAATTTTCCTTCAATTTCCTTCGGTGTCATTACAATTGAGAATTTGTCATTCACAGTGCTGTAAGCCTTAAAGGTGCCATTCTTTACATTATCAAGAACGATTTGGGCAAACGGCTCCTCAGGATAGCTGAATGGAAAATTCATTTTCTCACGAAGATCAAGAACACGCCAAATGCGCTTCTCCCACATCAAGTCGGCTTCACGAGGTTTGTCATAGGCCAAGATGCGTTTTTCAACGTTCAAGGTCCTTTCGACGATATCATCTAACGGCGCCTCATCGGTTACCGTAGATTCTGTAATTGTTTCAGGTTCTTGTGCTTGAACAGTTGTTGCAATTGTGATGCAAGCTGTCAACATAAGAAATCTAACAAAGAACTTAATCATGTGTTCTCTTTTATTTAATTGTAAATACTAATGAATTGATAGGACGAGCAGCCATATCACCTGGGCATTTTGCTTTAACATCCTCGAAGAAATAAGTATCACCTGGTTTAGCAAGATCAACCAATCCTCGACATTTGCCGTTGTAACGTCCACCTTCGTTGTTTTCTCTAACGGCATCTTGACGTTTAGCAACACGCACAAGCGTATAACCAACGATATTACATTTTGCATCAAAGTCAAAGCCATCTAGGAATGCACCTAAACCAACCTGAGCTTTGAATTCTCCATTACCCATACCGCCGCCTTGTTTAGTACTCAAACGAGCAGATGGATCAGGAATTCTTTTAACACGGAAAGGCTTCTTATCAGAAAGACCGTCAGCATTTGCTGTTATATAGCAATACTCATCTTTTGTAGTAGGACGAGTCACTTTTATTACATAATTGCTTGAACTAGACTTGCTTATAGATCCACCACCACCGCCTGAGATACCAACTACAAGTTTATTTGAGTTAACACCTGCAGCAGATACGGACACTGGATTATCAACACCGATATAGAAAACGTTCATTTTGTCAGCTGATACAGCTACAGAACGCTCTCCAACTTCGTAATCAAATGAACCTTGAACAGATTTTACTTCTCCCGTCAAAGGGTTCTTGATAGTAGCAGTAGCTTTAACAGTTTGCTTTCCAGTTCCACCAGGTATAGCAGAATACTTTGCAACACCATCCTTCATTGGCAATCCACGACCATTTACAGCAATGGATACACCTTGACCAGGATTAGAGCTATAAGCAGCTAGATATACATCAGCTTCAAATTTTTCTCCTTTAACTACATATCCCGTTTTAGGGGCTATAGCAACCTTAAAGTTGTCAAATTTCATTTCTTCACCTGATACTTTTGTGTTGATGTAAGTCAATACAGAAGTTGCGGAAGTTTTGGCATCAGCCTGAATCTTGGTTAACATCGGAAAGACAGCCGCAACTGGCATTTGTCTGAATTTGAAATCTGCCCAATTCTTTTTGTCAGAACCTGCTGGAATTTTTTCAAGATCCAATGAGATTGACTTTACCGCATCAGGATTATTTTCAGAGTAGGCAATCAACTTCGTTCTGAAATCAGTAATGCGCTTTGCCAATTCTATACCTTCACCGTCCTTCTTCTTTGCGTTATCATAAACGAGCAATCTAGTAGTGATATCCTTGTCCTTCATCATTTTAGGTCTTTCAGGATCTTCCTTACTTGGCCCTCCAGCGGCTGTAAATATAGTAGCTTTGATGCCATCAATGTAGGAAGAAAATTCCTTCAGTTCAGAAAGCATTTGCTCAGCACTGGCTTTGTATTTTAGGTTTACATCCTTTTTGTTGGCGTCTGCTTGTTTGATGATGTTAGCTTGAATATTATTGTTATTGCTATCAACAATTTTATTACTGTTAGCGATACCTGTATTCAAAGTAAAAAAAGCGTTCATCACCTCTGCAGAAATATTTAATGCAAGCAGCGCAGTCAACACCAAATACATGAGGTTGATCATTAGCTGCCGGGGTTCCTTAGGTATAGACATAGTTTGACTACGTTAAAGAGTTAAAAATTTGGTTTACTAGATTGAGTTGTATTGTCAAGAGTATTAGCTCTTGCCAATAGAGGCCATAGCATTAAGCATATTGCCATAAACACCGTTAAGTGAACCCAAATTCTTATTAAGGCTAGTTAATTGATCTTTGTAAATCTTAGTATCTTCTACTGACTCGCTCAAAGTTGACATTGCGCTGTTCAACTTGGTGTAGAAGTTATTCATTGCTTTAACTTGGTCTGCAGTTCCACTGAAATCTGCTTCTTGAAGTGCCTTTAGCGAACCAAGACTTTTGGACATAGATTGAAGTTCATCCAACATACCTCCCAATTTGCCTTCTACAACTTTACCGTCAAGAGCCTGGGTTGCAGGACCTGCAGAAGTGATAGAGGCGATATTTGAACTGTAGTTATCCAGTCCTGGGTATAATTTTTCCCAGTAGTAATCCTTTTCAGGACCTAAAATTCCAAGAAACAAAAATATAAGTGCTTCAACTGACAAACCAAGAATTAGCATTTCAGATGCTCCTTCCCAACTTTCCAATTTAAATAGTGCTCCTAATAATACTACTGCGGCACCAAAGCCAATGATTAGATTCTTAAAATACTTAAAGCCAGACGTTTTGATGAAACTCATTGCGATTTAATTTTCTTGTGGTTAGTAATTGTTTTTTTTGATTTCCAAATGAGATATAGTAAGCTCCTGTCAATCGAAATTGATAAAAAGAGTTTCTAAATTCCTAAGTTAACAGACTAAAAGTCATTGATTGAACGTCCAAGGAAAGTAAGTGCGCAACGGAATCCTAAGTAAGATTTAGTTGTATCTTGAAATTCAAAGTGACGAACATCATTATGAATAAAATGTGCAACATCTTTCCATGAACCTCCTCTGATAACCTTACGTTTGTCTGCAATAGGATCACTGTCCTTAGCGTCGTAACGAATATCTGGATTCAAGTCATGTTCGAAAGTTCTTGCATTTTCAGAATAAGCGGTAATCGTCCATTCTGATACGTTACCAGCCATGTTTCTCAATCCGTAGTCGTTAGGGAAATATGCGTCAGCTTTTACTGTGTACATTCCACCATCTTCAGGATAATTTCCACGACCAGGTTTAAAGTTTGCAAGCAAACAACCTTTAGAGTTACGAGTATAATAAGCACCCCAAGGATAAGGAGCATTTGCATGAGATCCACGAGCAGCATATTCCCACTCAGCATCAAACGGAAGACGGAAGTCCTCTGAGTTTACTTCACCTTTTGAAGTTCCTCTGTAGGTATTCCACAATTTTGTTCTCCAAAAGCAAAATGCATTAGCCATGTGCCAATTCACACCAACTACAGGATAATCATCAAAGGCAGGGTGCCAAAAATAGTTGCGAGTAAATGGCTCATTATAGCTGTATGCGAAGTCGCGAATCCACACCAAAGTGTCAGGATAGATATTGGTTTTGCGACGCTTAATGAATTTGTTACGAACAGATTTTCCTCTGTCATGAGCTGCAGAAACCCAATCATATTCTTCGTAGTTGTATTCCATTTTAGAAACATTCAACTCTTTTTTGCCAGCGAACTTATCATCACCCTGGTAATATAGATCAGCCAGAGTCTCATCTGTCCAATCAAGCTCCTGCTCCCAATCCAGCATAGTTCCACCATCGTCACCCTCGATAGAATGATCCATCATGGTGTGAGCAATAGAATCTTTCACCCAATATACAAATTGACGGTACTCGTTATTTGTAATTTCAGTTTCATCCATCCAGAATCCGTTGATTGAAACCGTTTTGGGTCTTTGTGTGTAAGTACGTCGGATATCTTGATCACTCTGACCTAGGGTGAAGGAACCAGAAGGCACATACACCATTCCATAAGGATTAATGTTCTTCCAAGTTGGTCGTTCCATGATTCCCATCAATTGACCATTTTCTTTTCTACCACAAGCTGCAATAGTGGCAAACAGAGCAAGAACAAAACAAATTTTTAGCGTTTTTTTCATCGTAGAACCTTAATTTTCAGCGTTTCAGAGCGTTTTAGATTTTAAAAAGTTCGTAAAGATAAAGGGATAAAATTTTTCTTCCAAAAAAAAAATTTAAATCCTCCCCCCTCGACGTATTTGAGTTTGAAGAACAAATGTAAAAACTTTTATGAATTCACATCATGTCTTCTGTTAAAATTTTAACAAATTTATAAACTTTCTTCATCAATACCTTGTATTGTAGATAATTGGTGGAATTTTTTTTCTAAACTTTAGACCAAATAGATTTGCCGCTAAGCCTATTTCAAAACTCCCGAGCTGAACTCTACTCAATTTTGACAATGTTTGATCATATGCAAAACGCAGAACAAATTGTTCATTAAGCCTATAACCAAGTTGCCAAATGAGGGCATCAATTGTATTGTTGTTGTATCCTCTTGAACCTATTCCAACAAACATTAAATCCTGCCAATCAAAAATTACAGATGTTTCAAGTTGTTGTTGTGATTCTTCCTTTCTTCCTAAGGCAGAAACCTTTATAGAGAAATCGTCGTCAATTGGAATAAAATAACTCACATGAGCTATTACACTCGGAGCATGAACTATCGATAGTCCATTGTCCTTGTTAAGTTGCCAACTTTTTCTGGGTAATCCACCCAAGGCAACCCCTGCTGTCCATTTTTTTCCTTTAACGATAATTCCTGTACCTAAATCAACGACAGTAGCTCTTGTGTTATTGTTCACAAGGATTAAATCTTTGTGATCTATTCCTACTTGTCCATTATAGATTCCTTCAGGTGTAATCAACAAACTGCCATTCAAACTTTTTTGAATAACACCAGCTTGTGCTCCTAAAGAAATTTTAAGATTTGAAGTGAGCTCAAGATGATAGGCATATTGTACGTAACCTCCAGTATTTTGTTCCTGACCCAACGATTCGTTCATGATCATGATTCCAACGCCAGAGTTGATGCTCCAAACTGGAGCGTGGGCCTGAACAAGCTGCTGAAAAGGATTATTTGATAGTCGCTCCCATTGCCCACGGAAGATACCATTGGCCATAAGAGATTGTTGATTGCCGCTAGCCGCAGGATTTATTATCGCATCATCCATTGTCCACAAACTGTATATGCCGCTTTGTTGTGCTAGGCAAACATTGGAAAGCAGTAACCATCCAAATAGCGCTGTGATCTTAATATTACAATATCTGAATTGCTTCATCATATGTTTTAACGGGTGCAAGGCATGAATAGTCTTTACAGATATAAATTCCCACTTCCTTTCCTTGCTTGTCAGCAACCAAAGGTAAGTCTTTATTTGATTCATTCCCAACAAGTAACAAGCTTAAAGGATAATCTTTGGCATGAAATTGTGAAGAAAGTTCTTCAGCATTTGATCCAGTAATTACGATTGTTGTATATCCTGTAGTAATCCCAGTTCCATAATATGCCCACCAACTGAGACTTAATGGGTACATACTCACTTTCTTCTCCATATTATTCCACATGGCTTCTGATCGGTTCGTGTACATTTCATGCTCTAGTAAAATACCCAAACGCGAAAGCACTCCCATCCAAATAGCATTCCCGCTTGGAGTGGCATTATCTTGCCAAGATATCATCCGAGGGAGATTATGTTCAGAAGTTTGCTCGCTTTGATAGAAAAATATTCCATCCGCATCATCGAATCGAACTTTGGCATATTGGGCCATGCTCTCAGCTTCATCCAAGTAGGTTTTGTCTTGAAATAATTGAAATAATTCTATGCAAGCATCAGCCCAATAAGCAGCATCATCACTCATTGCCGAACCTGCAGGAATGCCATTGGTAACATGATGACTGACTGTCCCAGAAACGAAAAATATTTTTTTCATGGCATGAAATAATTCTTCCGCCATTTTACGCCAATGCTCAGATTGAAAAGCTGCTGCACATTGAGCAAATGATTTTAACAACAATGCATTCCAACCAAATAGACATTTCACGTCAGTAATAGGTCGAATCCTTTTATTGCGCTCTTTCAACAAAATTTGCTTTGCATCCTTGATGATGTTTTCAACTTCTTCTTCTGGAATTTTAAAATCTTTACTCAACGATGCGATTGAACTTACCTTGGATAGTATATTCGTTTCTTCCCAATTCCCATGTTTGCTCACGCCAAAATAGGCATTGATGATTAGGTAATGCTCTGGAAATAACTCCTCTATTTCATCAGCACTCCAAACGTAAAATTTTCCTTCAACTCCTTCGCTGTCAGCATCTATGGCTGCATAATAACATTCAGAATTGCTCTTCATCTCCGCCATCAGGAACTCCGCAGTCTCTTGGGCGCAATCTAATAATTCCTTGTCTTTGGTCACTTTAAACAATCCTGCAATGCTACTTAAAAGCAAAGCATTGTCGTAAAGCATTTTTTCGAAATGTGGGACCAACCAGGCTGCATCAACGGTGTACCTTGAAAATCCTCCTCTCAAATGATCATAAATACCTCCGCGAATCATGGACTTCATGGACAACATCGCATGTGCTAACGCCTTGATATTTTGGCAGTTATGATGTATCAACTGCAAAAGATCAACAGTGCCACAATGTGGAAATTTAGGCGCCGACCCGAATCCTCCATTGGTTTCATCAAAATCTGGCTCTAGCTTTTCCATCAATGATTTAAGCTCCCAACTGCTGGATTGATTGATATCGCTTTGTGAATTGAGAATCCGTATTTGGTTATTATTAATTGCTTCTGTTAACTTGAATGTTTGGTCTAAGGTAGTTTCCCGTTGGGTATTGAAAACATTGGCGACTCTTTGCAACACTTGGGGCCATGAAGGACGACCATATCTTTGTTCCGGCGGAAAATATGTTCCTCCAAAAAATGGCTTTCCGTCAGGTTGGCAGAAACAATTTAAGGGCCAGCCTCCTGATCCCGATATCAATTGAATTGCTTCCATGAAATAAGCATCAAGATCGGGCCTTTCTTCGCGATCAATTTTGATACAAATAAAATGTTGATTCATCAATTCGGCAATTTCCTCATTCTCAAAACTCTCTCTTTCCATAACATGACACCAGTGACATGTCGCATATCCGATACTAACCAAAAGCGGTTTGTTTTCAGTTTGGGCCAATTTGAGGGTATCTGCGGACCAGGCACGCCAATGTACAGGATTATATGCATGTTGAAGCAAGTATGGACTTGTTTCATGAATCAACTCATTTGCTTTACCAGAAGTATTCATATTATATCTTCGTTTTTTTTGTAAACCAAGGTGAAAGACGGACCATCTTTAAATACCTTATTGGCCATCAATTTGATCTCATCTGGGGTACTTCTTTTGTAGTAATCTATTTCTTCATTGATCCACTCTGGATGATCCAATAGCTTATAATAAGATAGATTGATGACTTTATTCAAAATGCTGGTATCCGTAAATGCATTGGAAGTTTCCATTTTTACCAGAATTTTATCAAGCTCTTCTTGATCAGTTAATTGCTCGCAAAGTTGGTCAATATGGCTATAAATGGCATGCTCCAATTCCTCCAACGAACTATGCTCACTGGGTCGCGCCTCAATGATCAGAAGGCCTTCCTCGATAGTGGCAGTAGTATAACAGTCAATTGAAGACGCTATTTTTCTGTCTTTTACCAGATCGCGGTAGAGTCTAGAGGAAGTTCCTTCTGCAAGGATATCAGTGAGTAAGTCAGCCGCATAAAATTGGTCATCCTTTCTGCCAGGCACCAAGAAACAAATATACAATTGATCAGAAGGAACAGAATCTTCCTGAATGACTTGCCTTGATGTAGCGAATTTGTGGAGTACCTGAACCTTGGATCTGCTATTTAAGATTCTACCAGGTATTGGCTCAAAATAACTTCTAACTGTATCCATCACAAGCATTGGATCTTCGGGGCTGGAAATAGCCAAGATACAGTTGCCAGGTTGATAAAATTTTTCATAAAATTCTTGAACATCTAGCGATCCAATGGATGCAATTTGTTCCGTATTCAGTCCAATAGTTGGCCAATGATATGGGTGAGACTGATAACAAGCTTTGCTTATGTAGTGCCATGCAGTACCATAAGGTTGATTCAATGTAGTTTCATGAAATTCTTCAATCACTACCTTTCTTTGGATATCTATTTGTTTTTGAGATAATTTCAGATTTGACATCCTATCTGCCTCCAACCACAATGCCACATTCAAATTGACATCGGGAATGGTAATGTGATAATTGGTCGTATCAGTATTGGTGAATGCATTGTTATCACCAGAGGCTTTATACAACGGAACGTCAAAATCAGGAGTACTTTCTGTTCCTGTAAACATAAGATGTTCAAAAAAATGTGCCATCCCCGTATGCTCGACTGGATCATCCCGTGAACCTACGTCATACAAGAGGTTCAATGCTGATAGAGGTGTTGATGCATCTTGGTGAATCAATACCTTCAAGCCATTTTTCAGGGTCTCTTCTATAAATTTTATCAAACTCTTAGTTGCTTTAATTTTTAAATCATTTCATGAAATAGTGAACACAATTGATCTGAACTTGTAACTTTGAGCGTACACTACGACAAATTATTTTATGTCAATATTTCACAATAAGTTACGCAAAGATATTTCATTCAAACAGGAGTATTCAGAAAATAATACTTGGACTGCTCCTGAACAGATTGAGATTCCTTATTTGGTAACTAATCAATCTGATTCAATATTGGATGATGGCGCGGGTGCACCTGCATTCATGCGCGGTCCTTATGCGAGCATGTACACTCAAAAGCCTTGGACCATAAGACAATATGCCGGATTTAGCACAGCAAAAGATTCCAACGCTTTCTATCGACGAAATTTGGCAGGCGGTCAAAAAGGTCTGTCTGTTGCATTCGACTTGGCGACCCACCGTGGCTATGATTCCGATCACCCAAGAGTAACTGGTGATGTTGGAAAAGCTGGCGTGGCAATAGATTCGGTTGAAGACATGAAAATATTATTCGATTCCATTCCACTGCAAGACATGTCAGTATCAATGACCATGAACGGAGCAGTAATTCCCATAATGGCATTTTATATCGTGGCAGCTGAAGAACAAGGGGTGGCTCCCGAACAATTGAGTGGCACCATCCAAAATGATATACTCAAGGAATTCATGGTGCGCAATACATATATTTATCCACCTGCCTCCTCGATGCGGATCATATCGGATATTTTTAGATATACCTCTGAAAAAATGCCGAGGTTCAACTCCATCAGTATAAGTGGTTATCACATGCAAGAGGCTGGTGCAACAGCGGATATTGAATTGGCATATACTTTGGCTGATGGGATAGAATATGTCAAAGCAGGAATTGCAGCAGGTTTGAAAATTGATGAATTTGCACCACGACTTTCATTTTTTTGGGGAATAGGCATGAATTTTATGATGGAAATAGCCAAAATGCGTGCTGGCAGGGTCCTTTGGAGTGAAATGATTGGTAAATTTCAGCCAAAAGACAAAAAATCCCAAGCCTTAAGAACACATTGCCAAACATCGGGATGGAGCCTCACTGAACAAGATCCGTTCAACAATATTGCACGCACCACTATTGAAGCTATGGCAGCGATATTCGGTGGAACTCAAAGTCTGCATACCAACTCTCTGGATGAAGCAATTGCCTTGCCTACTGATTTTTCAGCAGATATTGCTCGAGAAACCCAAAAGTACCTTCAATTTGAATCGGGTATTTGTTCAGCAGTTGATCCTTGGGGTGGAAGTGACACCATTGAATATTTGACCAATCAATTGATACAACGAGCTCGTATATTGATTCAAGAAGTAGAAGAAGCTGGTGGCATGACCAAAGCAATTGAAGCTGGATTGCCCAAAACCCGAATTGAAGAAGCAGCTGCACGCAAACAAGCAAGGTTGGATATTGGTGCTGATAAATTAATTGGCGTCAATATTTTTAAGACTACAAGCAAGGAAAAAATAGATGTTTTACAAATAGACAACACGCTGGTTCGGACCGAACAAGTCAACCGGTTGAATCAAATCAAGGCAAATAGGAATCAAGATTTGGTAAATCAAGCACTTGCTGAAATTACGAATTGTGCTCGCTCTAATGGCAATCTTCTTGAGGCTGCAATCAACGCGGCTAGACTTCGTGCCACTTTGGGCGAAATAAGTGATGCAATGGAGTCAGTTTTTGGCAGATACACCGCAGTAACCCAAATCAGTACTGGTATTTATCTACGTGAAATGAATAATGATGTAACTTTTGAAAAGGCACTGCAACTCGCAGATGAATTCGAAGAAAGAGCAGGAAGGCGGCCAAGAATAATGGTTGCAAAACTTGGACAAGATGGTCATGATCGAGGCGCTAAAGTGATTGCAACAGCATTTGCTGATTTAGGATTCGATGTTGATATTGGTCCATTATTTCAAACACCTGCAGAAGCAGCAAGACAGGCTGCAGAGAATGATGTGCACATATTGGGTATTTCTTCATTGGCAGCAGGTCACAGCACATTGGTGCCAGCTACAATTGACGAACTCGCTAAAATAGGCCGTGAAGATATAATGGTTGTAGTAGGAGGCGTAGTGCCGGCCCAAGATTATGATTTTTTGTTCAGCAAAGGCGTAGCAAGTGTATTTGGCCCGGGGACAGTTATTGCTAAAGCAGCTATTGAAATACTGGAAAAGCTGAAATCAAAAAAAATAAGCTAAAATGAATAAGCTGCTGAAAGACCAAAGTTTAACATATTTCCAGTGATCATGAGCTGATAATAATTTGAAAAAATTTTCTCCCTTGTAGCAGCATCTTCAATATATGAGTCATAATAAAATGAATTGAAAGTATTGAAAGCAATAATCATTCTTGCTTGGGCTTGAAGGTAAATACTTTCACTTATATGCCACTTATATCCAATACCTATATAAGTTTGAAATATTTGACCGTTTCCCACATTTCCAAATAAATATCTGTAGTACAGAATATCTTTATTGAGACCGCTTAAAAAAAGTCGATCTCCAAAGACATGGGCAGAACCATCGTTTATATTACTTCCTCTGCCTTTGGAATACATAAAACCGTTTTCAATGAAAAAATGATGATTAGGATTAAAACTAAACTTATATGTGTATCCCAAAGAGTATTCAATCAATTGTTCCGTAAGTTCCCATACCGGCAAGGCAGCATGATCCGAAGGGACAAGCATGGTATTGAAACCTTTGTAATCAAAAGTATTGACTAATCTAATGCTATTTATTGCACCATTTATCCCCCAACGAGATCTAGAAAATTGACAATGGATATTAAACCCATATGAACTTGATAATTTATACCTATCCTGTTGAACTTCAGGCAAATCCTCAAACCCCACCGACAATCTTTGTTGCCTGTACAAGAAAATACCTGAATTTAAACCTATGCTAAACTTTTGTGCATTGGAGGATTGTATAAAAATACACGTGAAAAATACTGCAATTATCAATTTTTTCATATTAATCTAGAATTCATATCTGACTATAAAATTTGCACTTATTTGTTGCCCACTTAATATCGTTATGTATTTACCACGATGTCCTAATTCATAACCCGGCAAATTATTTATTTCGAAAAAAGTGGAGTAGCTACTTAAGTTTTGCCAAGAAAAAATATAATTGGCTTCAAGGCCAAGACTAATATGACTCCACAACTTCCAATCATATTGCATGCCAACATAAACCCTCGTTGACGCTGGGTTATTCTCCAATTCTTTTGCAACATGGTTGTAGGATAATACATTATCAGTTGATGGCACCTTAAATAGTAGATTCTCAATGACCTCTTCCTTGTTTTTTATAGTAGATTTTTGTTGCAAGGTTAAAAGCATGCCATTTTTGAAAAATAATTTACCTTTCTTGTGCTTTAAAATCTCATAATGATATCCTAGACCCAATTCATTATACGTATTGAATATTGGCAATATGGGGAAATTATCATAGTCATCCAATACAAAAAAACCACTTACATTCTTAAAAGACCTTTTCAATTGCAAGTCAAATCTGTTGTATATCAAATCCAATCCAAACTTAGATCCTCTAATTCTATAATTCAGCTCTATGCCCACCGTTGGTGTTAAATTCAATCTATTCCTTGAATAAATCGGATAATTGGATGAAAACTGGGAGGTCGTAACAATAGTTGTGTAAGCATTATATCCTGCCTTGACAGCAAATGAAAGATTTTGTCCAACAGTTATAGTAGTTATGCCACAAAGCATAACTACTATAAATCCTGCAATTATAGTATTATTGTTGATCATTGTATTTGTTTGACTGAAAATCTGCCCTCGTGAATACTCGAATCATCTGTATATTGCCAGACCCAAGTTGACCAGTTGGTATCTGTAAAACATTCATCCCACCCAAATAGGTTTCAACAGCAAATGGGGTTTGTTTGCTTTTGTATTCAAACTTCTGAACAAAACAATTGGGAATCGGCATAGTTTTATTATATTTTCTATAATTATCGATTTCATAGATAATCCAACCACAAGCCTCTTTTTTTTCTAGCTTCTTGTCAACACCCTCATTTTTCAATTTGAACAATATATCTCCTTGATGAAAGTCAACCTTGCACCACTTATTAAGGCTACCAATCTTCCAAGTATTAAAATATTGTACAGGTTCAAATGGACGAATACAAGTATTAATTACCGTACGATCGACAATCATCCCCATGTCAGCCTTTCCGCCCCAAAAACCTTCTTTTATATCCTGTATAAGAAATTCATTAAACTTTACAATTTTTGCACATTCAGCCCTAGGGGCAACACTACTTATTTTTGTTTCGATTACATTGATATTCTGCTGGTAATAATTCACAATTTGGCTTGCTTTTATTCCAGATTCATTTGTACTAATTACCCAGCAGAGGTTCTGTTTTGCATAATTTGAATCAACTTGTAAGTATTCCCAAGAATTTCCATTGTATTTTAATGCATCTGTTACTTCAACATCGTCATAAAGCATAACAATTGTAGGGATCAAATTAGGTCCAGTAGGGCATTTTTCAGGAATATATACCTGTAAAAATTGAGTATCACCGTAATAAGGCATCCCAAAGATTCCTTGAGCCAATACATTCAAATAAGTGGTTGTAGAAATATTAGAGTAAAGTAAATTGGCATTGGGTTCAAGTGAAGAAATGAGACCATCGTTGAGGATGAGACTTGACTTAATACTATCCAACAAATTCATCCCAAAATTTTGACAGCTTTGATTTAATTTATGAAATAATACGTTTTTGTCACCGTCAAAATATAAATTACAATCACTTAAAACAGTTTGTCTAAAAGTTGGGTTCCTAACAAAGTTGAGTAACCCAATCGAATAACTTTTGATTAAAGAAATATATTTGTTTTCGTCCCCAGGATTGTACGAAACTGATTGGGTACTTGATGACACATTTGTTGGCTCTAGAATTGTCGAATCTTTTTTGCAGGAGAAAATAAAAATAACCAATAAAAAATAAAACGCATAATTACCAATGGCGTGGTTTGTTGTTACTGGTTGCCTGTTAACTTCAATTTATTTATACTGTAAAGATATTATAAAAACAGGTTTATTCCTAATTCAAAGGCAACTATTTAAAATTTACCCATCATGGTTCATAATAATAAAGGCGATGTTTGAATAAACAAAGGCGATGAATTTACATTCACCGCCTTTGTTATATATTCCAGTAAGTTGACTAATCTTGCACTTCTTCCAACTCCATTTTGTTTGGGGCAGGTTGATAATCGTCAATATTCGCTACAAACAGATCGCGGTAAGATTTCATACCAGTTCCGGCAGGAATTGCTTTTCCTACAATAACATTTTCCTTCAAACCTTCAAGGCCATCGCGCTTGGCAGATATAGCTGCCTGGCTCAGTACTTTTGTAGTTTCTTGGAACGATGCAGCTGAAATCCAGCTGTCGGTACCCAATGAAGCTCTTGTAATACCTTGCAACATCTGACTTGAAGTAGCAGGAAGTGCCTCCCTAAATTGTACCACCTTTTGATCGTTTCTCTTTAACTGAGAGTTTTCTTCTCTCAATTGACGGATTGTAACCAATTGTCCGGCTTTCAACTTAGTGGATTCTCCTGGGTCAGTGATAAATTTCTTATCATGAATCCAGTCATTTTGTGATTGGAATTCAAACTTATCCACTGCTTCAGCTTCTAGGAATGTAGTATCTCCAGCATCTTCAATAATCACCCTACGCATCATTTGACGTACGATTACTTCAATATGCTTGTCGTTCAGGTTGATACCTTGGGAACGATAAACTTCTTGAATACCATCTACCAAGTACTTTTGAACAGCAAATGAGCCCTTGATATTTAGAATATCTTTAGGAGCAGTTACTCCATCAGAAAGAGGTGTACCAGCTCTTACAAAGTCACCTTCTTGTACCAAGATATGCTTTGAAAGTGGAATCAAATACTTATGTGTTTGACCATCTTTAGCGCTTACGCTGCACTCTCTATTACCACGTTTAATTTTACCAAAGGAAACCACACCATCTATTTCAGACACAACTGCTGGATTAGAAGGGTTCCGGGCTTCAAATAGTTCCGTAACACGTGGAAGACCACCGGTAATATCCTGAATTTTTCCAAGTGAACGTGGGATCTTAACGATCTTTTGTCCTGCAAAAACTTCAGCACCATCTTCAATGGAGATATATGCACCTACTGGTAAGCTATAGCTACGCAATTCTTCTCCATCTTGGCTAACCATACGGATGGTAGGAATTTTACGTCTATTTTTAGATTCAATGATTACTTTTTCAGCGTAGCCAGTTTGATCATCTCTTTCGATACGATAGGTTATACCTTCTTCTACGTCTTCAAATTGTGCGATACCAGAGAATTCTGAGATGATTACTGCATTAAATGGATCCCAATCGCAAATAACGTCACCTTTCTTAATTTCTTGACCTTCAAACACTTGAATATTTGAACCGTAAGGGATATAAATACTAGAAAGTAATTTGTTTGTTTTTGGATCTAGGATACGAATTTCTCCTGTTCTTGAAAGAACAACACGTTGAACCGCACCCTCAGCATTGATATCCGTAATACGAACACCATCAAATTCTAAACGTCCTGCATGCTTTGCAGCGATTTCAGATTCTGTAGCAGATACTGACGCAATACCACCCACGTGAAATGTACGCAATGTCAACTGAGTACCCGGCTCACCTATAGACTGTGCAGCGATGATACCTACAGTATCACCAAACTCTGCTATTCTACCGGATGCCAAGTTCTTTCCATAACATTTTTCACAGACGCCTTTGGAAGTTTCGCACGTCAGAACTGAGCGAATTGTCACAGACTCAACATTAACTTTCTCAATATACTCAGCCATATCTTCGGTGATATATTCACCAACGCCTAATATGATTTTATCTGTATCAGGATGGTAAATATCATGAAGAGTGTATCGTCCATGAATTCTATTTGCAAGATTTTCGATTGTCTTGTCACCATCTTTAAGAGAAAGTGTTTCGATACCTCTAAGTGTACCACAGTCAACTTCTCTAATTACAACATCCTGAGCAACATCCACCAAACGACGAGTCAGGTAACCTGCATCTGCTGTTTTTAGGGCTGTATCGGCAAGACCTTTACGGGCACCGTGTGTAGAGATGAAGAATTCCAGTACGCTCAAGCCTTCTAGGAAGTTAGATAGGATTGGATTTTCAATGATTTGACCGCCACTGTCACCAGATTTACGAGGTTTTGCCATCAATCCACGCAATCCAGCAAGCTGTTTAATTTGCTGCTTAGATCCACGTGCACCTGAGTCCAACATCATAAATACTGAGTTGAAACCTTCTTTGTCATTGCTAATTTCTTTTAGCAAGTTATCGGTAATACGATTATCCGCATAAGTCCACTTATCAATAATTTGGTTATAACGTTCGTTGTTGGTGATTAGACCCATGTTATAATTCTCCCAAATTTCATCTACTTCCGCTTGAGCATCTTGCAACACTTTAGTTCTAACGGTAGGTGAAATCAAATCACCCAAGTTGAAGGACAATCCTCCTTTGAATGACCAGTAGAAACCTTTTTCTTTGATTGCATCAAGAAACTGAGCTGTAACTGCAAAATTTGTTCTGCGAAGAACATTGCTGATTACCGCCTTCAAATTTCTCTTGGTCAATAATTGATTGATGAAAGGAACGCTTTCAGGAGTTGCTTGGTTAAGCAAAACTCTACCAGCGGTAGTTTCAATTATTGCTGTCACCATTTCACCGGCTTCATTTTCAACCCTTGCGCGCACTTTCAGCGCAGCATGTAAGTCCAATTTGCCTTCGTTGAATGCAATATTTACTTCTTCATCGGAATAGAATGTCTTGCCCGCGCCTTTTACTGGAGTCTTTTCAGTATGCTTTCTTTCCTTTGTAAGGTAGTATAAACCCAAGACCATATCCTGTGATGGAAGGGTAACTGGGCTTCCGTCTTGTGGATTCAACATGTTGTGCGATGAAAGCATAAGTAATTGTGCTTCCAAAATAGCGGCTTGACCAAGAGGTACGTGAACTGCCATTTGATCACCATCAAAATCGGCGTTGAATGCACCACAAACAAGTGGGTGTAATTGAATTGCTTTTCCTTCAATCAATCTTGGTTGAAAAGCTTGAATTGATAACCTGTGCAAAGTTGGAGCACGGTTAAGCAATACAGGGTGGCCTTTCAAGATATTTTCGAGGATATCCCATATTACTGGATCTTTTCTGTCAACAAGTTTCTTTGCAGATTTTACTGTTTTGACAATTCCTCTTTCTATTAATTTGCGAATGATAAACGGCTTGAAAAGTTCAGAAGCCATTTCCTTAGGCAATCCACATTCGTGCAATTTCAAAGTTGGACCAACTACGATAACAGAACGACCAGAGTAATCCACACGTTTTCCTAATAGATTCTGACGGAAACGACCTTGCTTTCCTTTTAGGATGTCACTCAATGATTTTAGAGCTCTTCCACCTTCAGCTTTTACAGCGTTGGATTTACGTGAGTTATCAAATAGTGAGTCAACAGCCTCTTGTAGCATACGCTTTTCATTACGTAAAATTACTTCGGGTGCTTTGATCTCTAAAAGTCTCTTAAGTCGATTATTGCGTATGATAACACGACGATATAAGTCATTCAAATCAGAACTTGCAAATCGTCCTCCATCCAATGGAACTAAGGGTCTTAGTTCAGGTGGTACAACTGGCAGGTACTGAATGATTGTCCATTCGGGTCTATTCTCCATTCGTGATTGACCCTCGCGGAATGCTTCAACGATACGCAATCTTTTGAGTGCTTCACTTTTTCTTTGTTGGGAAGTTTCGTTTGCTGCTTGATTACGCAATTCGTATGATTGGTTTTCAAGATTCAATCTCATTAGGAGATCTTTCACTGCTTCTGCGCCCATTTTGGCAACGAAACGATCTGGATGATCTTCTTCAAGAAGGTGATTTTCTTTTGGAAGTTTTTCCAATATTTCAAGATATTCTTCCTCTGTTAGAAGGTCATATATGTTGATACCATCTTTAGCTTTTAGGCCAGGTTGTATAACTACATAACGTTCATAATAGATGATGCTTTCCAATTTCTTAGATGACAATCCAAGAAGGTATCCGATTTTATTAGGCAATGACTTGAAAAACCATATGTGAACCACAGGTACCACCAATTTGATGTGCCCCATGCGCTCTCTACGCACTTTCTTCTCCGTCACTTCTACTCCACAACGATCACAAACTATTCCTTTGTATCGAATACGTTTATACTTTCCGCAATAGCATTCATAGTCTTTGACTGGACCAAAAATTCTTTCGCAAAATAAACCGTCTCTTTCAGGCTTGTATGATCGATAGTTGATTGTTTCAGGCTTTAACACTTCACCATAGCTCCTCTCCAAAATCTCGTCTGGGGAAGCCAAGCTGATAGTTATGCTGTCAAAAGCCTGTGATTGTTTTGTTATTTTCTTACGCAGTGTCATAACTGGTTGTTGAGGTATTTTATGAAAAAACCTGGTTTCTTGATTTTTATTCGAACTTCACATCCAATGCCAAACCTCTCAATTCGTGGATCAATACATTGAATGATTCAGGAATATTAGGAGTTGGCAAACGATCTCCTTTCACGATAGCTTCATAAGTTTTAGCTCTACCTATGATATCATCTGATTTGACAGTAAGAAGTTCTTGAAGGATATTGGACGCACCGTATGCTTCCAATGCCCAAACTTCCATTTCACCAAAACGCTGACCTCCAAATTGAGCTTTACCACCTAAAGGCTGTTGAGTGATCAATGAGTAAGGACCTATGCTTCTTGCGTGCATTTTGTCATCAACCATGTGAGCCAATTTCAACATATAGATTACTCCTACTGTTGCTTGTTGGTGGAATCTATCTCCACTTTCACCATCGGTAAGATAAGTTTGTCCCAAGGAAGGCAATCCTGCTTTTTGGATATATTCTTCAATTTCATGTGCTTTAGCTCCATCAAATATAGGTGTAGAGAATTTCACACCCATTTTTTGGCCTGCCCAGCCCAATACAGTTTCGAAGATCTGACCCAAGTTCATCCTTGAAGGTACCCCAAGAGGATTCAATACGATATCAACTGGAGTTCCGTCTTCAAGGAAAGGCATATCTTCAACCCTTACGATTTTGGATACGATACCTTTGTTTCCATGACGACCGGCCATTTTATCACCTACACGAAGTTTACGTTTTTTGGCGAGATAAACTTTAGCCAATTTTAACACACCTGCAGGTAGTTCATCTCCAATACTAACGTTGAATTTTTCACGCTTATAACGACCCAATTCTTCGTTGTATTTGATACTGTAGTTATGCAGCAATTTAGAAATCAAATCATTGGTATCAACTTCTTTGGTCCAGTTAAAATAATCGACCGTACTGAAGTCTATTTCTTTCAAAGTTTGATGAGAGAACTTGGTGCCCTTAGACAACATTTCTTCATTGTAAACCGAACGAACACCTTCAGATGTTTTGTTCTTAAGCAAAACCATCAATTTATCAATTAGGATGGTTTTGAGCTCGTTGGTATTAACTGCATGCTCTTCATCTAGTTTGTTCAATTGTTCCTTTTCTTGATCTTTTTGAACTCTATCTTTCTTGGCTCTTGCAAAAAGCTGTTTGCCAATTACAATGCCTGAAGTAGATGGAGGCGCTTTGAGTGATGCATCTTTCACATCTCCAGCTTTATCACCAAAGATTGCTCTAAGAAGTTTTTCTTCAGGAGTAGGATCTGACTCACCTTTCGGAGTGATCTTTCCAATTAATATGTCTCCTTCATTGACCCAAGCACCGATGCGAATGATACCATTTTCATCAAGATCTTTGGTTGCTTCTTCACTTACATTCGGAATGTCCGAGGTAAGTTCTTCTTCACCCAACTTGGTATCACGTACATCCAATTCAAAGTGTTCAATATGGATAGAGCTGAAAATATCTTCAACAACAACCCTTTCGGAGATCACTATGGCATCTTCAAAGTTGTAACCTTTCCATGGCATGAATGCTACTTTCAAGTTTTGTCCTAGGGCCAATTCACCATTTTCTGTAGCGTATCCATCGCATAAAATCTGTCCCTTAACCACACGTTGTCCTTTGAGAACAATAGGCTTCAAGTTGATACAAGTTCCTTGGTTGGTACGAGCAAATTTGGTCAATTTGTATGTTTTGCGATTGTCTTCAAATGAAATCAATTGCTCTTCTTCTGTTCTATCGTAGCAGATAGTAATAATGTTGGCGTCGACATAATCCACATAGCCATCACCTTCAGCATTGATAAGCATTCTGCTATCTCTTGCAACCTTACCTTCAAGTCCAGTTCCTACAATCGGAGCACTTGGTTTAAGTAACGGAACAGCTTGACGTTGCATGTTAGATCCCATCAAGGCACGGTTGGCATCATCATTCTCCAAGAAAGGAATCATTGACGCAGAAACACCAACTATCTGATTGGGAGCTACATCCATATAATCTACTTCAGATGCGCTCAATTCAGGAAATTCACCATGTTCACGGCACTTGATTCTTTCAGATTCAAAAGCTCCTTCAATAGTGATTGGTGAATTAGCTTGTGCAATTCTTGCTGTATCTTCACCTTCAGCGGACAAATAAAGCACCTCTGAGTTCAGATCGACCAATCCAGTATTCACCCTTCTGTATGGCGTTTCTAAGAAACCCATTTTATTAATCTTGGCATGAACACATAAGGTAGAAATCAAGCCGATATTCGGGCCTTCAGGAGTTTCGATGGTACACAAACGACCGTAGTGGCTGTAGTGTACATCACGAACCTCAAATCCTGCTCTTTCACGGGAAAGACCACCGGGACCTAGAGCTGATATCCTTCTTTTGTGCGTTATTTCACTCAGAGGATTGGTTTGATCCAAGAATTGTGACAATTGGCTGGTTCCAAAAAAGCTGTTAATAACAGAAGAAAGTGTACGGGCATTGATCAGGTCAATTGGCGTAAAAACTTCATTGTCACGCACATTCATCCTTTCGCGGATAGTACGAGCCATTCTGGCAAGACCGACACCAAACTGGGCATACAATTGTTCACCGACTGTTCGAACACGTCTATTGCTCAAGTGATCGATATCATCAATTTCAGCTTTTTGGTTGATCAGTGCGATCAAATATTTCACGATACAAATGATATCATCCTTGGTAAGAACCAAAGTTTCATCAGGTGTAGACAAATTAAGTTTTCGGTTGATTTTGTATCTTCCAACTTCACCTAAGTTGTACCTTTTATCGCTAAAGAATAATTTATCGATTATTCCACGAGCAGTTTCTTCATCAGGTGGCTCTGTACCTCTTAACTGACGATAGATATATTGTACGGCTTCGATTTCAGAACTTGTTGGGTCTTTTTGAAGGGTATTGAAGATAATTGTATAATCTTCATTCAATTCTTCTTTTTGGATGATAACAGTATCGAGACCTGATTCCAGGATCAGCTCCAAATTAGCTTCATCAATTGCAACATCACGATCAAGAATGATTTCATTTCTTTCGATGGTTACCACTTCACCAGTGTCTTCATCTACAAAATCCTCGGTCCATGATCTAAGAACCCTTGCTGCAAGTTTTCTACCTACAAATTTGCTCAGTTCAGTTCTATTATTTGGAACCTCTTCAGCCAATCCAAAAATATTTAGGATTGCTTTATCGGTATCGTAACCAATAGCCCGAAGCAAAGTTGTAACAGGAAACTTCTTTTTACGGTCGATGTAAGCATACATCACTGTATTGATATCAGTAGCAAACTCCATCCAAGCCCCTTTGAAAGGGATTACTCTGGCGGAGTAAATTTTTGTACCATTTGGGTGGACACTTTGTCCAAAAAATACACCCGGTGATCTATGCAATTGCGAAACGATTACTCGTTCAGCTCCGTTGATTACAAAAGTACCTTTGGGTGTCATGTAGGGAATATTTCCTAGAAATACATCCTGTACGATAGTTTGAAAGTCAACGTGTTCTACATCATTACAAGAAAGTCTTAATTTGGCTTTCAATGGAACTGAATAGGTCAAGCCTCTTTCAATACATTCATCGATATCGTAACGGGGAGGATCTACGAAATAATCTAAGAATTCCAGCACGAAAATACTTCTCGCATCGGTGATAGGAAAATTTTCTTGAAAAACTTTGAAGAGACCTTCGTCGATTCTGTTTTCAGGAGTTGTTTCAAGCTGAAAAAATTCTTGGAACGATTTTAGCTGTACTTCTAAGAGATCAGGTGGAGCAAGAGGAAATTTGATCTTGCCAAAATTGATGCGCTTGCTGTCAGCCGCGATTGCTATACTATTGGTCATTTACCACAATATTATTTGATGATACCACTTCGCTTGGGGGAGTGATCAAAAATTCTACAAGCTGTTTACACAACAATAGGTTTAAGCGAATGTTGCACACTCGCTCAAACCTTATGTCTAATTTATGTCGAAGTTCTGCCTTTTTGGCAACATACTTGAGTAATCTATCTTATTGAAAAATTAATTATTTCAATTCAATAGATGCACCTGCAGTTTCAAGGGCAGTCTTGATAGATTCAGCTTCGTCCTTAGTACAACCACCCTTAACAAGAGTTGGAGCAGCGTCTACTAAGTCCTTCGCTTCCTTCAAACCAAGGCCCAGCAAATTCTTAACTTCTTTTACAACGTTTAGTTTACCAGCGCCAGCTGCAGACATATATACGTCAAACGATGTCTTTTCTGCAACAGCAGCTTCACCGCCAGCAGGAGCAGCAGCAACAGCTACAGCAGCAGCAGCGGGTTCGATTCCATACTCGTCTTTGAGGATGGTAGCTAACTCAGAAACCTCCTTCACGGTTAGGTTTACTAGTTGGTCAGCAATTGCTTTTAAATCAGCCATTTTTAATTTTTTTAAGTTGGATCAAATATTTATTCTGTAGTGTGCGGTGTAACACTTGGAAGCCTTAATTATTGAGCACGTTCTTCTAGTGTCTTTAGTAAACCAGCGATGGTTGAACCACCTGATTTTAGAGCACTAATAACGTTCTTAGCAGGAGATTGGAGCAACATGATGATATCGCCAACCAACTCTTCTTTAGATTTAATTGCAATCAATGCATCCAAATCATCGCCGATATAAACAGCGGTATCAACATAAACTGCTTTTACGATTGGTCTATCTACAGATGCAGATTTACGAAACGCTTTAATCAGCTTTGCGGGTTCAGAAGCATTCTCAGTAAAGAGAATTGCAGTAGGTCCATGCAAAGAATCATATAATCCTTCGTAACCTCTTTCTGCGCCAAAAGATTCTAACGCTTTACGAGCCAAAGTATTTTTGACTACATGCATTTGAATACCTTTTTCGTAACATTTTGCTCTCAAAATGTTTATTTGTGCAACAGATAATGAAGAAGAATCTGCTAGGTAGAAAATATTAGCATCACTGAACTTCTCTTTCAGCTGGTCAATAGCAATTGCTTTTTGTGACTTTATCATATCAGGGAGATTGAGGAGTTGTTATTTAATTGTTCGAGGATCTACTTTGATACCAGGGCTCATTGTACTTGCAATAGCAATGGACTTAAAATAAATTCCCTTAGAAGATGATGGTTTCATCTTATTTAAGGTAGATAACAATTCAGAGGCATTCTCAAGTAAGTTCTCAGGAGAGAAACCTATTCTTCCGATCGAAGAGTGAATTATTCCGAATTTATCAACCCTAAATGAGATTTTTCCACCTTTGACATCTTGTACAGCTGAGGCAACATCCATAGTTACTGTACCAGTTTTGGGATTTGGCATCAAGCCTCTTGGGCCTAGTATTCTACCAATTTTACCCAACTGAGCCATAACTGTTGGCATTGCAACAATCACATCAACATCAGTCCAACCTCCAGCAATTTTTTGGATATACTCATCCAATCCAACATAATCAGCACCAGCTGCTGTTGCTTCTGCTTCCTTATCAGGAGTACACAATACAAGAACAGTTTTGGTTTTACCAGTACCATGAGGTAATGTTACAGTACCACGGATTGCTTGGTCAGCTTTTCTTGGGTCAACACCCAAACGGACATGTACGTCCACTGATGAGTTGAATTTGGTTGTATTTACTTCTTTAACCAATTTCATTGCCTCATCTAGAGGGTAGAGCTTATTCGGATCTACCTTGTCAGCAATAGCTGCTCTTCTTTTTGAAACTTTAGGCATAATAAAAACATTTAGGTTTAGCGCCAATTATTACTAATATTAGAGTATTGGCTCCCTCTAGAAAATATAATTTACTCAGACCAAGGAGGAGTACCAGTTACAGTAAGACCCATAGATCTTGCGGTTCCAGCAACCATTTTCATAGCTGATTCAATTTTGTATGCGTTCAAATCCGGCATTTTTACTTCAGCAATTTCTTTAACTTGATCCCAAGTTACAGAACCGACTTTGTCACGGTTAGGCTGAGAAGATCCTTTTTTGATATTAGCAGCCTCCATAAGCTGAATTGCAGCTGGAGGAGTTTTGATTTCGAATTCAAATGACTTATCGGCATAAACTTCTATCAATACTGGCAATATTTTGCCTGGCATATCTTGGGTTCTAGCATTAAATCTTTTGCAGAATTCCATGATGTTGACACCCTTGGATCCCAAAGCTGGGCCAATAGGAGGAGCAGGGTTGGCGGCACCGCCTTTAACCTGTAGCTTAATTAAATACTGGACTTCTTTTGCCATTATAAATGTCTTAACTTGTTAATTGTTCTTTTCTACTTGCATAAAGTTCAGTTCAACTTCAGTACCACGACCAAAGATTTTCACTATAACTTTTAGTTTCTTTTTGTCTTCATTGATTTCATGGATATCTCCAATGAATTCACTGAACGGACCGTCAACTATTTTTACTGTTTCACCAACTATGAAAGGCTCTAAAATAGATTCGGTTGCTTCCATTGATTGATCCAACTTTCCTAACAACCTATTTGCCTCTGCATTTTGCATTGGAATAGGTCTATTGATACCTAAGAAATGAATCACATTAGGAAGGCTTGAAATTCCAGAGACCACCTCAGAGCTAAATTTTGATGGAACTGCTTCAACCAAAATATATCCCGGCAAGATATTTCTTTCAATAATTACCTTTTTACCGCTTCTAATTTTATACACTTTCTCAGACGGTACTACAACCTGAGGAACAAATTCCTTCCAGCCGCAGGCTAAGATTTCACGTTCTATCCTATCACGAATAGACTTTTCTTTACCACTGATTACGCGAAGCGAATACCATTTTGTTTCTTCTGACATTGGAGGGTTGCTTTCTAGAAATTCTTATGATGCTCCGTAAACGAAATCCATGAGACTGTGGCAGATCAGATCCATCACAAATACACACAAGGTTGAAATCAGTACGAATACCAAAACAATTTTTGCGCTGTCAATCAAGTTATCCCATGTTGGCCATGACACTTTATTAATAAGTTCGTCATAACTTTCTTTTAAATAGATGCTAAGCTTCTCCATAATCGTTTCGTCTTAGTTTAGTTGCACGGGCAGAAGGACTCGAACCCTCAACCTACGGTTTTGGAGACCGCCACTCTACCAATTGAGCTATGCCCGTAGATGCGAAGATTAAGCACCCTTTTGAGGTGCTTAATCTTCAACATTGTTTAATGTAAGACCAGTCTAGGACTAGTCAATAATTTCTGTAACCTGACCTGCACCAACGGTACGACCTCCTTCACGAATCGCGAAACGAAGACCTTTTTCCATTGCGATAGGGTTGATCAGAATTACTTCCAATGATACGTTATCACCAGGCATAACCATTTCAACTCCATCAGGTAATTTGCAATCACCAGTTACGTCAGTTGTTCTAAAGTAAAACTGTGGACGGTAACCGTTGAAGAATGGAGTGTGACGTCCACCTTCATCTTTTCCAAGAACATAAACCTCACATTTGAATTTTTTGTGTGGCTTAACAGTACCTGGCTTACAAATAACCATTCCTCTGCGGATCATATCTTTTTCAATACCACGTAGTAGAATTCCAGCATTATCACCAGCTTCACCACGATCCAACAATTTGCGGAACATTTCAACACCAGTACAAGTAGAAGTAATTGATTTCTCACCTTCCTTCTGCATACCAATGATTTCGACTGGATCTCCAACGTTGATTACTCCACGCTCGATACGACCAGTAGCAACAGTTCCACGACCTGTGATTGTAAATACATCCTCGATAGGCATCAAGAACGGCTTGTCAACATCACGAATTGGTTCTATAATTTGTGTATCACATGCTTCCATTAGATCAAGAATTGCTTGAACTGCAGCAGGTTCACCCTCAAGAGCTTTTATAGCTGATCCTTTAATCACAGCTGCATTGTCTCCATCAAAATTATAAGCGGATAAAAGTTCGCGAACTTCCATTTCTACAAGTTCCAACATTTCTTCATCATCAACAAGATCACACTTGTTCATGAAAACAACCACAGATGGTACACCAACCTGACGTGCAAGAAGAATGTGCTCACGAGTCTGAGGCATAGGGCCATCAGTTGCAGCAACCACTAAAATTGCGCCATCCATTTGGGCAGCACCCGTTACCATGTTTTTAACATAATCTGCGTGACCTGGACAGTCAACGTGTGCGTAGTGACGATTGTGCGTCGAATACTCAACGTGAGCAGTGTTAATAGTAATACCACGTTCTTTTTCCTCAGGAGCAGCATCGATTGAATCGTAATCTTTCTTCTCAGCCAAACCCAGATCAGCAAGTACCGAAGTGATTGCTGCTGTTAAAGTAGTTTTACCGTGATCGACGTGACCGATTGTGCCGATATTCAAGTGAGGCTTCGATCTTGAGAATGTTTCCTTAGCCATCTTTCAGAATTTAATTTTTTTTAATGAATGAGTTTACAACTATTTGTTTGAGCCAATGAAGGGAATTGAACCCCCGACCCCTTCCTTACCATGGAAGTGCTCTACCCCTGAGCTACATTGGCTGGTGATGTTCAATTTTGTTTTCAAAGAAGCGATCTCAATCAGAGCGGGCGAAGAGACTCGAACTCTCGACCCTCAGCTTGGAAGGCTGATGCTCTACCAACTGAGCTACGCCCGCATGACTAAGACGTTAACAACATGTTGGTGGGGGTGATAGGAATCGAACCTATTCAGACATAGTCACCAGATTTACAGTCTGGCCCGGCTCTCCAGCTCCGGCGCGCCCCCATTTTGTGTGGGCGTTTGCGATATTGCTATCACAATTGAGCCAGTGGAGGGACTCGAACCCCCGACCAGCTGATTACAAATCAGCTGCTCTACCAACTGAGCTACACTGGCTTATTAGACACTTAATATATAACTATCTAAGAATCACCTGACTATACCACACACACATGCTATCAATTTTCACCTCTAAGAGACGTTTCTCCAAAAGCGATGCAAAGATAGACTTTTTAACATTAATGGCAAATATTTTTATTAAAAAAAATACGCGACCTTAAATATTTTTTATTGTCAGGCAGAACATCAGCTTTAAAAAAGACTTTTACGGTATTATGACCCAAAATGTTTACTTTGTTTTCGTTCTTTATGCTTTAGCAATTGGGCCCTTACAGATTCTATGGCTTCATCTACACTTGTTTCAAATGCCTTGGTAGATTCCTTAGAAAAAATTGTCGCCCCAGGGATATTGATCTTGATTTCTGCAATTTTATCTTTTACTACACTATGGCTCTCCATTTTAAGAATTACATCGACCATCAATATTTGGTGGTTGAATTTCAATAAATGATTTATTTTGTCTTCGATGTAAGTGAGCAATTTTTGGTCTGCATCAAAGTGCAGTGATTCTATTCTGATATTCATTTCTTATTGTTTAAGTGAATCAATTTCTTCTTTATTGGCCCCTTTAGGATGTGATTGTTCGTAAACATTTTTTAATCGATCAATATTGGAATGTGTGTAAACTTGAGTGGCCGCAAGACTTTGGTGACCTAGTAGTTCCTTTACCGCTATCAAATCTGCCCCGTTTTCCAACAAATGGGTAGCAAAACTATGTCTTAATGTGTGTGGATGTGCCATTTGATCATCTCCAAGCTGTTTCAGTCGTTCATTTACCTCTTTATAAACGGTTCTTGGATTGAGCTTATTGCCGTTTTTGGCATAAAATAAATGATGTTCGTCCAAATTGATATTTGCGTTCGTTTCTCTTAATTTAGCAAGTAATTTTATCATTTCATGCCCAAGGGGAATCAAGCGGGTCTTGTTTCCTTTACCTTTTACTCTTATCAGTTGCTTACCACCATCAACATCTTGCCATTTTAGATCAATAAGTTCTGCTCTTCGCATGCCAGTTGCATAAAGGAGGGGTATCATTACATCAAAAGGCACAAAATCATCTTTTATTAACAAGATTTCGGCAAGTTGCTTGTATTGATAAGCTGAAGGAAGACGGGAAGGAATTTTAGGTAGGACCAACTGGTCACAAGGATTCTTTGAAGTTATCCCTTTGAGGATTTGCCATTTATAAAAACTACGAAGGCTGGCAATTTTTCTTCGAATACTGGATGCTGTATACTTCTGTTCGTTCAATGAAACAATCCAGGACCTAATATGGGCAGATTTCAAATCTGAACCCAGTGCTAGGTTGAGCTCAACGTCGAAGTAGTCCGAAGCAGACTCCAAGTCGGTCTTGTAAGCCAATACTGTATTGTGGCTGTACCTTTTTTGAAATTGTATAAACTCTAAGAACTCTCGTATCCGCATAAAAAAAACCTGTACCAATTAAATGATACAGGTCCCAAGTTAGTATATTTTTTTCAGCAAATCAAGCTTGCACTCCATATTTTTCTAATTTATATACAGCGCGAATCATTTCATGTCTTCGCTCTACAGAAGGTTTAGTAAACTGTTTTCTTCTGCGAAGTTCTTTTAGAACACCTGATTTTTCGAATTTACGCTTATACTTCTTAAGCGCTTTATCAATTGATTCACTGTCTTTTACGTCGATGATAAGCATAGATCTGAATTATTATTATCTTTAGGATTGCAAAAGTACAGCCCTTCCTGCAATATTTACAAGTATTTGTGCAAATATTTTTTCATTCCTGCGTATATATTACGAAACGTCAACCCAACATGAAGGAAAAGAAAGATAGATTTGTGAAGATGGCCTACTACGAGGGAGGTGAAAAGGCAATGTTTGAATTCATTAAGAACAATCTCGTATATCCTGCTCAAGCCCTTAATGCTGGCAAAGAAGGTAGTGTTCATTTGAGTTATGTAGTAAATGATCGTGGATTGGTGACAGAGGTGAAGCTCATATCAGGATTGGGAAATGCATGTGATGATGAAGCCATAAAGGTTGTTAAGCTCTTGAAATTCACAGTTCCACCCAACAAAGTAAAAAACTTAACATTCAACAAGAAGATCAGCATTCATTTTCATTTGCCCAAACCCATTGCTAAAACAATTGAAGTAAAAGAAGTGGAAGCGATTCCTCAAAGTGTTGGATATAATTATGTGGTAACTGTTCAGCCAACAAATTCTACGCTGACGCCAGAAAAAAAATCCAATTTCGAATATTCTGTTATCATAAAATAAAAAAGGCCATCACTTTTAAGTGATGGCCTACACAATAAAATTTATTGTTTAATTATTAACCGGTGTTGGAACAAATAAGCCTACAGGTGCAGGAGCATTTGAATTAGAATTCTGCTCCACAACAGGCACTAAAAATCTAGCAGGTAATTGAGACCCTGTGACAGGTACAAGTCCTAACTCATTTTTAGTGCGTTTGATATCATTGAATACTTCATGCTGACCCACTAGAGTGCAATATTTCTCCTCGACAATATTGTATCTCAGCGACTCAGCAGCAGTTTTACCTGCAACTGCAGCCATTCCACCAACATCAAAGTCAGTAGCATCATATGCATCATACTTTCCGCCAAAAACTGCAAGATTAACTCCACGCACATTATTTAGAAACTGCAATGCTGTTACATCGTCAGTCAACCTTGAAGCTGATTCTGCTATAATTAAGTGGGTTTCACGAGCATCAAAGAAAGGCATAGACGCGTTTGCTGCAAAATAATCATCGTAGTTTAGGTCATATTCCCCAATCGCTCCAACAAACAATGATGCAAATCTAGCTGACTCATCAGTTTTTGCATCGTTGCGGGTAAGAGGATTTAGTGGATCAAGAATTGCAGCCAAATGAGAGGCACTTGCATCCATATAACCTTCACGATTGACCTTACCGAAGTCATAATAAACATTCATGTCAATCTGTTGAGTTCCTGTTGTATGCGGAGATACAAAACTCTCGGCAGGATCTAAAATACCAAGTTGACCTTCAGTAATTGCTTGGGCATAATTTTTAGTGTGCAAATAATATCTTGCCTTCAAGCTGTGCGCAAGTTGAATCCAATTTGCACCGCCAAATTTAGTTATTGCTGGAACAACACCTGCTTCCATATCCGTAATGGCATCTGAGAGCATTGTTTGAATCATTGCATATGCGTTAGCTTGATCATCAAATACTGGATTCGGAAAGTCCAATACATTATTTGCTTGGGCTATTGGAGCATTTCCCCATCCAGCCACAACTGTACCATAATTAAGCGCCACCAATACTTTTGCAAGCCCGGCAGTTCCACGATCACCAATCGCTGCAGATTTTTGAGCAGCGCGTTTAGCGTTTTCAGCTGGAATGTAATACTTGTTCCAAGTAAAACTTCCGTTGGATACAGTATATTCATTCAATGAAGAATACTGTCTGTCAACACCAGTAAACTGTTGGGACCAAAGACAGCCCAAACGAGCATCTTCACCCTCTTGATTCAAAATAGTAGCGGTAATAGCTGAGTTAAGTAATGCACTAATGGGTGCATCAGCCGCAATATTTGGATCGATATTGATATCATCTACATAACTTTTGCAAGACCAAGTAGTGACCAGCGCAAAAGCTAAAATGATTTGAAATATTTTTTTCATCTTCTGTTCTTTTCTTGATTAGAAATTAATGTTTAAGGCTACTCTATAGCTTCTTGTAGCAGGATTATTGAAGTAATCCAAACCAATTGCATTTGTTCCTAAACCATCGCCTAGTCCATTTGCTCCCGAACCTGTCAAGTTTTGATCAGGATCGTTACCCGTGTAGTTCGTAAATAAAAGTAAGTTTCTTCCAGTGAAAGATACCGTAGCACCTTTAATGAAACCTGACTTAACAGGAATGCTGTATGACAAAGTCACCTCTCTCAAACGACTCCATGATGCATCTTCTACAAATTGCTCTGTAGGTCCAGTAAAACCAGAACCAGGTCCTGCTCTGTACCAGTACTCATCTAAGAACACATCCTTACCACCAAAATTTTTCACTTCACCTCTTACGGTGTAGCTACCGTCAGCATTTTTGTAGGCGCCCCATTGGTCAGCTACAGTGTTGCCATTGTAATTAACCAAACTAGCAGCTTGGTCAGCGGTTAAAGTTGTTGTGGTTCCTGTTACTGCAGCACGACCGAAGAAAGCCAGAGCCCCTTTTGTACCGTTCCACATATCCATTCCTTGTGCCATATCAAATAACACATTTAAGGTCCAACGTTTATAATTCAAAGTTGTACCAATACCCATTCTGAAATCAGGGTTTGGATCTCCAAGTACTCCTTCTACTTCAGCTTGAACAGGGAATCCATTGTCATCTAATACTAATTTACCAGTATTGTCTCTGTCGAATTTAGTTCCCCAAATAACACCTAATTGTTGGCCAACAGCTGCATAAGAAGAAGAACCTTCAAATCCTCCAAGGAACAAATTATCAACACCCAACTTGGTAACTTCATTTTTGTTTCTAGACCAGTTACCATAAATATTCCAAGTAAGGTCTTTCTTTTTGATTGGAGTAAATCCAAATTCTAACTCTACTCCTTTGTTTTCAATTTCTGCAATGTTGCTAAACTGTCGGTCAAAACCTGCAGATTCAGAAACAGGAACTTGAAGAATCAAATCTTTGGTTACGTTGCTGTATACTGTCCCTCCAAACTTGATTCGATCATTGAAAAAACCTAGATCAATACCGTATTCAATTTCAGTTTTGATTTCTGGTCTGATAGCCGGGTTCCCAGCAACTGAGTTGATTGCAACACCACCTCCGTATGCGTTGGGATCTAAACCTGAACCCCAACCATCACTAAATCCGAATGAACTAGCACCATTTGGTATATAAAAACCTGTAGTAGCCACGTAAGGAACTGGTCCACGACCAACTTGACCCCAACCACCACGAAGTTTCACTGTAGAAACTTCATTCATTTTGATGTATTTGTTGACATTCCATGCTACATCTACTGCTGGATAAAATACACCGTTTTCACTTTCACTTAACGTAGAAAGATAATCTAAACTTGCTGATCCATTAACATATAACTGATCCCAAAATTCCAAACCCAGCTTTCCAAAGTATCTAATTGTTCTCTGTTGGTTTGAGTAATTTCTTGTTCTTTGATCAGCAGCATTGGCGGAAACTGGTGGAGAATTAGGATTGATAAATCCTTTTGAAATAGTTGCAGTAGTCTCAAAATTCTGTTCTGTCAAATTGGTACCAATGGTCAGCGCAGATTTTAAGAAATCAGCTAATGGAGCTTTTACAGTACCAAAAAACATGTAATTGTAGTCCCTGCCATTGATAGTTTCTCTTGTATATGCGCCTTTGTTGTTTGAACCAGCGGATATGAAAGGAAAGAAATCGCTTCGATTATCGTTGTAAGCATCAAGACCTGCTCTACCTGTAAATGATAACCAATTAGTTGGTTCATAACGAATATCACCTCTGCCTATAAATCTACCTACTCTTGATTTAGAATTGATGTTTTCCATCATCCACAGTGGATTATCATAAATTGATACCGGATTGGCACCTATTGGATTTCTGTAGGCACGTTGGCTATTTACAGTTGGTACACCTCCTGCATTAAAATAGGTACCAACATAATCCTCTGAATTAAAATCAATTGGAGTTCTTAGGCCACCAAGGAATAGACCGCTCAGATTGGATCCCATTTGTATCCTATCCGAGTTGGTTTGTGTGTAACCAGTGCTTACGTCAATTGTAACTTTGTCTGTCAGTTTGCGAATTACATTCAAACGAGCATTAGTTCTTTGGTAATTACTATTCTCTTTGATGATACCATCCTGCTTAAGGTTACTCAAACTGAAGTAAACATTTCCTCTATTGTCAATATTATTCAAGGAAATATTGTTTGTATAGGTAGTTCCAGTTTTGAACAACTGATCATAGAGACCATAAAGTGTTTTATCATTTTTTCCCCCATGCACATTTGCAGCATCACCATTGGCTATAGGATAATATTTTGTACCACTATTCGCCTGAAAATATGCACCGGACTGATTTGTAACATCAGCGCCTCCTGTTCTATCAGACACCCTGTCACCCCATGAACGGCCACCGGCCGGATTAAACTGGAAAACACCATTGTTTCCGCCACCATATTCATTCTGAAGGTCAACTGTTTTGTTGATTTGATCAAATGCTACTGAAGAATTTAAATCAACAGTCCAACCTTTGCGACCAGCTGATTTTCCTTTTTTAGTGGTTATTACCAATACACCATTAGCAGCAGCAGAACCCCAGATCGCAGCCGCAGAAGCACCTCGCAGAACTTCTACATTTTCAATTTCTTCTGCAGGAATATCATTCAATCTTGATTGTTGAACAACTCCACCATCTGATCCAAGGTAACTAGAACTTCCGTTGGTTCCGTAGTAAGAATCATTGTTGATGGCAATACCATCCAAGATAACCAATGGCTGGACATTACCAGTAATAGAAGAAGCTCCTCTAATTTGGATACGAGATCCAGCACCTGGATCACCAGTAGATGATGTGATATTAACTCCCGCTGATTTTCCAGCAAGAGAGTTCAAGATACCAACCTCAGCACTGCTTCTAAGTGCGTCACCGCCAACTTTTGTAGATGCTGTACCAGATTTCGCCTTGTCTTCTTCATTTCCTAATGCTGTAACAACTGTTTCAGCCAGGATTACTCCCTCAGACATTGAAACATTTACAACGTTTGAAACCCCCAAAACAATCTCCTGGGTATTGAAACCCGTGTAGGTAATTACAATGGTTGTACCGTTTGAAGGCACGTTAACTGAATAATTTCCATCGAGGTCGGTGGTAGCGCCAGTTGAAGTTCCTTTAACGACGACATTCGCGCCAGTTAATGGTTCTCCATCTGAATCACTCACTTTACCCACAACAGTTCTTTGCGCAAGTAGCGATATTGTTGAAACCAACAATACAACCACCAAAAGGGCAAGTTTTTTCATACTAATCCTGTTTAATTAAGTGTGATTTTAAAAATAATGTACTTATCGATTCCAAACCTAGAGAAAATCTTTCAAATAATGCAGCGAAAATTCACTTTAGTTTAGAAATATTTTACAATTATTTCATATTTTAGAATTAGTCTAAATATAATTAGAGATTTAATTATATGACATTCAATTAATTACATCTTATTAACTCAATTCATGTAAATACATAGCTATAGAATTTTGAAGACCAAAATACATGGCATCAATCACTAATGCATGGCCTATTGACACTTCATCCAAATGTTTTAGATTGCTTTTGTAATATTTCAAATTTAATAGGTTTAAATCATGCCCAGCATTTACTCCTAATTTTAATCTAAATGCCAACAGGCTGCACTCAGAATGTATTTTCACCAATTCTGCCCTTTGAGTTTTGAAGTGCTTTGCGTAATCGCCCGTGTATAATTCTATTCGATCCACACCACACTTGGCTGCCCCTTCTACCATCCTCGGATCAGGATCTACAAATACAGACACTCTCATCCCCAATGCTTTCAACTCTTTTGTGATGTCTGTAAGTTTTTCAGCATCATTTATTGTATCCCATCCAGCATCAGATGTCAACGCTCCTGGTGCATCGGGAACAAGGGTCACTTGCTGAGGCTTAACTTGAAAAAGGATATCCAAAATTTCCTTAGAAGGATTGCATTCTACGTTGAACTCTGTCTTTACAACCTCCTTCAAAGCAAAAACATCATCGTATCTGATATGTCTTTGGTCAGGTCTTGGATGTACAGTAATACCTTGAGCTCCAAAGCTTTCGCAATCCTTGACCACCAGCAATAGATCAGGATTATTAGATCCTCTACTGTTTCTTATTAAAGCAATTTTATTGATATTAACGCTCAATCGTGTCATTGTACTTACCTTTATTTCATGACAAATGTAGAGCCTAGCAATGAAAACCTACAGCCGAATATGAATGGGCAGGTCGAATTTACTCCCAAGTTACAATTGGGACTGCTTATCCTACTGTCTTTTACTGGCATATTGCTTCTGAGTATTCTGGTTCAATTTATGGGCTTGAGTGATATTGCAAAGCAAATGACTGGCAAATCGACTGAAATCTGGAAGATATATTTTCTTACTGCCAGCAATGTCTTGTTTATTAGTTTGATCCCGAGTTTATTGTGGTTTAGAATAATTAAACCCTTTCTATTTCCTAAAATTTTTGATGTCACAATCAATCCCAAAATATTTTTGTACAGCTTTTTCTTATTCGTTGGATCAATGCCTTTTGTGATGGGCTTGGCTTGGATCAATCAGCAAATTCCTCTGCCTGAGATACTGCTAAGCAATGAAGACAACATCAATAATTTGATCAATAATCTTACTGCTGATCGTTCTATTTCCAGCATGCTAATTTGTGTATTTCTGCTGGGAATTTTACCTGCTTTGGGTGAAGAACTTTTCTTCAGGGGTGCACTTCAAAGCATCATTAGCAAAATGCTAGTCAATCCACATGTTGCAATTTTAATCACCGGTATAATATTTGGTTTGGTACATTTTCAGTTTCAAGGTATTATTCCGAGGGTGTTCTTGGGAATTATTTTGGGTTATTCATTTTATTTCACAAAAACATTGTGGTGTCCTATACTTTTGCATGCTTTATTCAACAGTACCCAAGTAGCAATTTTATTCATTATGGACAAAAAAATGTCTACAAATGCTGATCAATCTGTCAATTGGATATTGGTATCACTTAGCGGGTTGCTTACCGCCTACCTTTTCATGAAATTGCTAAAAGTTGAAACTGCGGATTATGTCAAATAAATTCAGTGACTTAACAAGACGAAGTGGAACTGCAACATTATTTGCTTTGGTGATGATAGCAGGAATATTCATAGGTCCCGAAACACTGATATTGCTATTGGGGCTGATATTGTTTTTGGGTTTGCGTGAAATAATGCCTCTTATTTTGATCGAAGAAGATACGAGTTTAGCTTGGTATAAAACCTGGGGAACGCTCGTAGCAATGGTTCCATATATCTGGACTGCTACAAGCAAGTGGCTTGGTGGCCCACCAAATTCAGATGCCTTTCTGGGTGAATTGGTTTTTGTACTTCCCTTTTCTATTGCTCTGATGGTAGAACTTTTAAAGCCACGCAGACAATTGTTCAAAAGAATCGGTGCTATAGCCATAGGTTTATTGTATTTGGTCGTACCCATGTGCCTGCTTTTAGATCTTGCCATCACACCCAATGATTTTCGACCTGAAATAGTCATGGGAATCTTGTTGTTGAATTGGATCAATGACAGTGGGGCTTATTTTGTAGGCTCATGGCTCGGAAAAAGAAAGTTATTCTATCAAATATCGCCAGGTAAAACTTGGGAGGGAAGTATTGGAGGACTCATTCTGGTGGTAGCAATTGGCAGTTTTTTCCCGCTGTGGTTTGGTGTTTTCAATCGCTGGGACTGGATGGCATTGGCGCTGATTGTTGCAATTTTTGGGACTATTGGGGATTTGGTTGAGTCCATGTTGAAGCGCAATACTGGAATCAAAGACTCTGGTAAATTAATGCCGGGACACGGAGGAATTTTAGACCGATTTGATGCCTTTTTCTTTCTTATTCCTTTTGCGTACTTATACATCCGATTGTTTGCTAACCAAAATTGATAAATCTTTCCATTGAGTTTCTACCTTTGCGGCTCAAACCCTAATATTTATGATACATCGCGAAGGACTTCCCACTATATTTATATCAATTCTATTTGCTGGACTATTGTACTGGATTGGTGCAAAATACCTTCCTGGAGCTTTGTGGTTCTTTAGTTTAGTAGGTATCGTCTTGTTAATAATCGTGCTTCAATTCTTTAGAAATCCTAAACGCATTATTCCCATATTGAATGACAAATTAGTTTATGCTCCCGCTGATGGCAAAGTTGTGGTAATTGAAGAGACGCAGGAAGACGAATATTTTAAGTCAAAAAGATTGATGATCTCAGTTTTTATGTCCCCTATTAATGTGCATGTAAACAGGAATCCAATATCCGGGACTGTTCAATACAGCAAATACCATCCTGGTAAATACTTGGTAGCCTGGCATCCAAAATCAAGCACTGAAAATGAAAGAACTTCTGTAGTGTTAAAAAACGGAAACAATGAGATTCTTCTTCGCCAAATAGCTGGCGCGCTAGCACGAAGAATTGTGAATTACCTTAAAGCTGGCGATGAGGTAAAGCAAGGGAGTGAAATGGGTTTCATCAAATTTGGATCAAGAGTTGATATCTACTTACCACTTGACGCAAAAATAAAGGTTGCCATGAATCAGGTGGTCTATGGCAACCTTGACGTTATTGCAGAGCTTCCTTGATAACTAAAAAGGAAGATCGTCATCCATTTCAGGGCCTTGAGGAACTGAAGGAGATGATGTTTGTGCAGGTGAAGGTGTATTTGCATAAGTTGGTTGTGCTGATGGTTCAGCAGTTGTGCCATCTATATTGCGGTCAACTCTCCAAGCCTTGCATTCTGTGAACCAACGACCATTGTATTCGCGACTCTCAACATCGAAATGTAAATTAATCATTTCATCTTGTTGTATATTGAATTGGTCAATTTTTTCGCCCCAAGCATTGAAACATATCTTTTTCGGATATTGATCCATTGTCTCAAGAATGTATTCACGCTTGCGCCACTGATTTCCGGTTTTGGATTCCCCGGACACTTCATCTAGAAGTTGAATGATTTTACCTTTGATTTCCATAGTATGTATATTGATAGATTCGATGCAAAATTAAATAATAGATTTCAATAATTTGTTCTTGGTTTCATTTGTGGAAAAAATAAAACTTCTTGTATGGTGTGTTGATTGGTCAAAAGCATGGTAAGGCGATCCATTCCTATTCCCAAACCAGAAGTTGGTGGCATTCCATATTCCAATGATCTCAAAAAATCTTCATCCAAGGCCATTGCTTCTTCATCGCCTCTTTCTGCCAATGAAAGCTGATCTTCAAATCTTTCACGTTGATCAATTGGATCATTTAACTCACTGTACGCATTGGCAATTTCTTTGCCATTGATGAACAATTCAAATCGCTCAACCAGGCCTTGCTTTGATCGGTGTTTTTTGGCAAGAGGAGTCATTTCAATTGGATAGTCGGTAATATAAGTGGGTTGAATCAAGTGTTCTTCCACTTTTTCACTGAATATTTCATCAATAAGTTTCCCCTTACCCATTGAAGCGTCAAGCTCCACGTGTAGGTCCTTACATACTTTTTTCAACTCGGATTCATCCATTGCTGAAACATCGATTCCTGTATATTCTTGGATAGATTCGAACATCGTTAACCTGCGATAAGGCTTGGCGAATGAAATTTGTTTGTCACCAACTGGTACACTTGTTCCGCCACTGACAGCTAGGCATATATGTTCCAATAAATCCTCAACCATTTCCATCATCCACAAATAATCCTTGTAAGCTACATATATTTCCATACTCGTAAATTCAGGATTGTGCGTTCTATCCATTCCTTCATTGCGGAACATTTTTCCGATTTCATAAACACCATCAAATCCGCCTACGATTAATCTTTTGAGATACAATTCATTGGCAATCCTCATATATAGGGGCATATCTAAGGTATTGTGATGTGTAAGAAAAGGTCTTGCGGCTGCACCTCCGTGTATTGGCTGCAGTATTGGAGTTTCTACTTCCAGCCAACCTTTCTCGTCGAAGAAATTGCGCATAGTTGATAGAATCTTACTTCTTTTAACAAAAATCTCTTTTACATGTGTATTGACAGTCAGATCCACATAACGCTGGCGGTAACGCAATTCCGGATCAGTAAAAGCATCGTAGATATTGCCTTCAGCGTCTTTTTTTACGATAGGAAGCGGACGCAATGCCTTGCTCAACATCGTAAAATGAGTAACATGCACTGTGGTCTCACCTGTTTTAGTAACAAAAGCATAGCCCCTTATACCAACGAAATCACCAATGTCCAGATGTTTTTTTATCAAATTATCCCAAAAAGAAGTATCCTCACCAGGACATATTTCTTCTTTTCTTAAATACAGTTGGATATTGCCGTAGCTATCCTGAATATTCATAAAAAGTGCTTTTCCAGCCTCACGAATATTCATCAAACGACCTGCAATACTAAGATCTTGAAAATTGATCCTGTTTTTTGTGCCATCCTCAAGTACCTCTTCTCTGTAGTCTCTTTTAATTTCATGTGTATTACCATTGACATGAAATAATTCGGCGGGGTAGGGATTAATACCCATATCGAGGATAGATTGTAAAGAAGCCCTTCTTACAAGCTCTTGTTCACTCAAATGTTGTGTCATATTGTTAAAATCAGAACGCAAAGGTACATTCTAGGGCCTTGTTATTAAGGGTGAAATTCAAATTTTAGTTCAGTTTGACCAAAATCAAAAGAATTAACTTTAAATGGCTAACAATTTCATGCATCCCAAAAAAATTAATAGTAAATAAAATACTATTTCAATAAAACATTAGTAATATTGAGAGTGTAAACAAAATTCATTTATGAGTAAAATTGGAATTTTTAATTCGACCGTAGATTTGGGCAATTCAGAAGCAGCAGCAATTATTGATACAGAAGAATTCATTAAAACTGTGGAAAGCAGACGCAGCGTCCGTGTTTTTACAGAAGATGAAATTCCAGAAGAAGTGATGAAAAAATGTCTTCAACTTGCTTTACTTGCTCCCAACAGCAGCAATCTGCAACCTTGGCAATTTTATTGGGTACGAGATCCTGACAAAAAACAAAAACTTGTTGAAGCTTGCCTATCTCAACCAGCTGCAAAAACGGCAAAAGAGCTTATAGTTGCAGTGGCCCGTCCAGATTTTTGGAAACCAGTCAGAGCACAAATGCTTGAGGTGATCTCCAAGAAAGATCCCGAGAAGGTTGAAGCGATACTCCAATATTATCAAAAAATAGTTCCCTTGGTCTACAATCAGGGTCCTTTGGGGCTTTTCGGTTTAGTAAAACAGGTAATCATATTCTTTCGAGGTTTACAAAAACCTACTCCAAGAGGCCCAGTCAGTCGCAATGACATGTTGATATGGGCACATAAAACAACAGCACTTGCTTGTGAAAACTTGATGCTTGCTTTAAGAGCGCACAATTTTGACAGTTGTCCAATGGAAGGAATGGATGCCAAGCGAATAAAAAACCTCCTAAACTTGCCTTCAGCAGCGGATATATGCATGGTCATAAGTGCAGGAAAAAGAGCTCCCGGAGGCGTGTATGGCAACCGAATTAGATTTTCAGAAGATCAGTTCATAAAAATCATTTAAATTAGACCTAAAATTATAGGTACAATGGTGACTTAACAATTAATTCATACAACGGTTCCAAGGCTTCAAGGTATCTTTGTTGTCTATTAGGTTATCGCAATACTATGAAAATGCCAAAAATATCATGGACTTCACTTTTGTGGATTTCAATTTCACTGCTGACGCATTTAGTTGCAAATGCCCAATGTCCTGATATTACTGTTAGCACACTTCAAGGAGGATGTTTCAATGGTAGTACACCTTGCGATTTGTGCCCAGGTGAAGTTATCACTTTAAAAGCTGGAGGAGTGAACTTACCTGATGGTGGATGCCTCAATTGGTATTACAGCGATACACAAGGATTTGACCCTTATGCAGGAGAAGGAACATTGATAGGATGCGGAGATATCACCTCAACAAGTCCACCACCTTGTTCGGTTTGCCCAGAAATGCTAAGCCTGTTTATAGATGCCTGCGGTCCTGAAGGTCCAAATGAATTCATGCTTTTGGGCTCTGGTAGTGGGTTCAATGTCAATAGTTTACAAATCGACTTTGCTACCCAAAACAATACTATGGGCGCAACCAACAATGATATAAATGTCAATGCAGCTCCTTGTGGATTTAAAACCCCAGACGCAACATTGATAGCGAATATTCAAGCCTCTGCCAATTGTGACGGCACGAACGTAATTCCAGTTGGACCAGGTGGCAGCGTCCCAGCTGGTGCTATTGTGCTTATTTTCACCTCAGGAAATGCTACAACAGCTTATGATTTTGATGCTCTGTGTGCAACAGGTCAAAAAATATATGTTTTACAAAACAGTTGCAACCGGACTATTGGGGCGTTTACAAATGGTCCTGGCCCCGGAACTAGAACCACATCCATCACAATTGGTGGTTGTACCCCTCCATGTACCGATGCAATAACCTACGATCTTGGGAACTTCAATCCTCCCATGAATGGAGATTATGTTTTGGCAGATGGATCTGATGGCAATGGAGGCTGCGTTTCACCAGTAGTAACAGCAACTCCAGTTCCAACCACCAGCACCGTGGACGATGTTACACTCTCCATATCAGAATTATTATGCAATGGTGGCCCTTATTATATAGTTGGCATTATTAATCCTGCACCCACTCCTCCTTGTGATGATGAATATACCAATGAATTTGTATTCAATGTGGTCTGCCCCGAAGCTGCAATTGTAGCAGATGGACCTTTTTGTTTTGGTGGGTCAGCTACCTTGGATGGCTCAGGAGGAGGCACTTATGTGTGGACAGGTCCTGCTGGATTCAATTCAATAAGTGAGGATCCTGTGATATCAAATTTGACCTTACTCAAGTCAGGCACCTACAACTTGACCGTAACAAACGCTGCCGGCTGTACAGATAAAACTTCTATCGATATTGTGGTAGATCCAGATATTACAGTGACCATAACACCGGCAAATCCTACTTTTTGTGCAGGGAATACTGTTACTCTGAACGGCTCCGCTGCAGGTGGTTCAGGTAATTTTGATTACGAATGGCAAATTCCAGGGGGTGGAACAGAAACAGGTCAAACGATTGATGCTGGGGTTGTCGGTATATATACTTTAATAGTAACGGACTCAGAGGGCTGTTCCAAAACCAAAACAATCAACGTCAATCAAAATCCCTCGCCTGACGTATCGATAACACCCAATCCAGTTAGTTTATGCGCTGGACAATCGAAAATATTGACAGCAGATGTCACGGGCGGAACACCACCATACTTTTATGATTGGGAAACCCCTAATGGCAATTTCACGATCAATACTGTTACGGCTGATAAAGCAGGAAACTATGCAGTGACGGTGACAGACAACAAAGGTTGTACTAGTGTTGCCAATATTGATGTCACTGTATCCCCTCAGCTCAATGTCAATTTGTCTACCACAACATTGAATGCTTGTTTTGGCAAAACACTAGATATAACTGCAACTACTATAAATGGAGTTGGCCCATTTACATATTCTTGGAATACTCCGGGAGGAGCAAAAACTGGTAACACAATCACCGCTGATGTGTCAGGCAATTATGCAGTTACCTCAACAGATTCAAACGGCTGTACTGGAACAAATACCATTGCCATTGTTGTCAACACGGAAATTGTCATCAATCTAACCCCTGCCAATCCAAGTTTTTGTCCAGGAAGTTGTGTGACTTTGAATGCGGGTGCAACTGGCGGGACAAGCCCTTATCAATTTCTTTGGTCTGGCGGCCAAACATTGCAGTCAATTTCAGCTTGTACAGCTGGAAACTATTGTGTAACTGTCACTGATGGCTTGGGATGCACAGCTA
>Ga0105044_10000489_pt1 | contig 48446 bp, 48 predicted proteins | sample MAT01_FD_78092 | JGI IMG/M metagenome (GOLD analysis project Ga0105044, IMG submission 78092) | Freshwater microbial communities from Lake Fryxell liftoff mats and glacier meltwater in Antarctica - MAT-01 | ecosystem: Environmental > Aquatic > Freshwater > Ice > Liftoff microbial mat | place...
CTCGCCATCCTGCGCGACGCGCGCATTGGCTGCTTGCCGGTGGTGCGCGACGGCAAGCTGCTGGGCATGCTCACTGACCGCGATTTGGTCGCCGCTGGCACTCACGCGCTTGAGCAGGCTTTGGCGACTTAAATGTTGCAACGTCAGCCGCTTTGTTCCCAGTGAAGCAGCGCAGATTTGCGCTCAATGCCACCCGAATAGCCGGTCAGCGCGCCATTCGCACCTAGCACGCGATGGCACGGCACGATGATCGATAGCGGATTGCGCCCGGTGGCCGCACCGACCGCGCGCGCCGCTTGCGGACGCCCGAGCGACGCAGCCAGCTCGCCGTAGCGCCGCGATTGCGCATACGGAATGCTGGCAATCTGCTGCCAAACCTGTGCTTGAAACACGCTGCCCTCGGGTTGCAGATCCAGCATGAACGAGCGCGTGCGGCGCTTGAACCAGGCGTCGATTTGGGCACGCGCCTCGTTAAAAATGGGCGTGTTTTTTAGCTCGCCGAGCTCCCGTGGGAAATGTTTTTGCGCGGCGAAATAAGCGCCGCTAAGCCGCTCGCCGTTTGATGAGGTTAGATACATTTCGCCCAATGGCGTTTCGATGATGGTGTGCATTTAAGCTGCTCCAACGGAAAGATAGGCGCCGCGCCAAATCTGCAAGGCCGCGTAGCTGCGCCACGGGCTAAAAGTCTGCAAATGCCGCTGTACTTCGCGGGCTTTAAGCGTCTGGCCGGCACTTTTCTCGAAGGCGCGGTTGATCAGCAGATCGTCCGCGAGGCACGCATCCGGCGCGCTAAGCGCGCGCATCGCCAGATAATTAGCAGTCCAGCGGCCAATACCGGGCAGGGCGCACAGCGCATCGATCAACGCGCCCTGTTGCGCGCTGAAATCAACCCGACCGTCGAGCGTGGCGCGCGCGAGTTCAACGATGGCGCGCGCACGGGTTTGGATAATGCCCAAGCCAACAAGCTCAGCAACCGTCGCATTGGCCACGCTTTCCGCACTCGGCGCATAGCGCGTCAGTCCAGCGGGAATCCGTGGGTCGCTTGCAATGTTTTTGCCTAAGAGCGCGCTCAATCTGGACGCGAGTGTGGTGGCCGCGCGCACGCTGATTTGCTGGCCCAAAATGGCGCGTACCGCGGTGTCGAACGGGGCCACCGTGCCGGGCAGGCGCAGGCCGTGGCTCAAACCCTGAAGTCCGCTCAGTGCACGCTCGATTTGCTCCGTGTCGGCATTCAGATCAAACGCCTGGCGCACGCAGCTGATCAGCGCGGGCAGGCGCCCTTCTAAACTTGCCGATGCTTGCATGCACAGCACCCGCGAGCCGGGTTGATTTTTAAGGGTGAACCAGCCTGCGTGCGCGTCGAGGGTCAGCGTGCGCGCATAGCGCTCTTCGTCAATAACCTCGACGCCCGGCGCCGCGCGTGCGGCCAAAAAATCCAGCAGCCCGCGCCAATCGAGGGTGCCGCGATAGCCAAGTTTGACCTCAAGCGCGCTGCCGCTGGCGGTTTTACCCGTTTGCCGAATCCGTTGCGGGGCCATTCCGTAGCGGACTAACAGCACCTGGTTAAAGCGCCGCACGCTGGAAAAACCGGCCGCGTACGCCACTTGGGTGATCGGCAATGCCGTATCGCGCAGCAGCTGTTTGGCCAGCAGCAGCTTAAGCGTGCGAGCGTAGATCGACGGCGTGACGCCAAAGGCGCTGATGAAAATGCGGTTGAGGTGGCGCTCAGAAATCCCGATTTTACCCGCGATGACCCGCACCGAGCGCGACGGATCGGCTTCCAACAGGCGCGCAGCGCTGGCCGCGAGCTGCGCGGGCGCATCCATCGGGCTAAGGCGCAGGTCCGCACGCGGGCTCAATTCCGGGCGACAGCGCAAGCAAGGGCGAAACCCGGCGTTCTCAGCGGCGGCTGGATGCGCAAAAAACAGCACATTGGCGAACTTTGGCGTGCGCGCCGGGCACACCGGGCGGCAATAAATGCCGGTGGTCTTGACAGCGGTCCAAAAAAGCCCGTCAAAGCGTGCGTCGCGAGCGGCTAGCGCACGGTAGTTCGCGGTGTCATCAAGCATTGGCATGCGCCCATCATGCGCCGACACAACCCTCTCAACTAGCCGTTTTCGGACATGGTTGTGCGCGCTCTCGCAGCGTCAAGCTGGCCGATGTCGCGCATAATCCGCGACCGCTAAACGCCCAGCGCCATTGAACGTCGAGGAGCAAGCTTGAAAATCATCCTAGGCGTTGACCCCGGTTCGCGCACCACCGGCATCGGCGTGGTGGCCTCCGATGGCGTGCGTTCAACGCTGATCGCCAACGAAGGAATTGCCACCGGTAACGGTGATTTTCCGGATCGACTGCGCGTGATTTTTACGCGCATGGTGGCCTTGATTCGCGAGTTCAAACCCGACGAGGCGGCGATCGAGCGCGTGTTTTTGGCGCGCAACGCCGATTCAGCGCTAAAGCTAGGTCAGGCGCGCGGTGCGGCGATTTGCGCGCTGGTCAGCGAGGGGCTGATGGTTCACGAATACACCGCCAAGCAGGTCAAACAGGCCGTGGTTGGCAAAGGCGCGGCTGAAAAGTCGCAGGTACAGCACATGATCGGCGTGCTGCTCGGCGCGCCCGGCCCCTTTCAAGCCGACGCCGCCGATGCGCTCGCGGTGGCAATCTGCCACGCCCATTCAAGCCGCTTAAACGCAATAGTGGGCGCCTCAAAGCTGCCCAGCAGCTGGAGAGATTACAAGCCATGATCGGAAGCCTAACTGGAATTTTAAGCCACAAAGCGCCGCCGCAGCTGCTCATCGACGTGGGCGGCGTGGGCTATGAGCTCGAAGCGCCGATGTCGACAATTTACGATTTGCCCGCGCTGGGCGAAAAGGTGCGTCTGCTGACCCAGCAAATATTCAAAGACGACGGCGTCTCGCTGTACGGTTTTTTGACCGACGCTGAGCGCGCGCTGTTTCGGCTGCTCTTAAAAGTAACCGGCATTGGCGGCAAAAGCGCGCTGGCGATCTTGTCAGGCGTCGAGCCCGATGCGTTCGCCCGCTTGATTGGCAATGCCGATCTCACCGCACTCACGCGGATTCCCGGAATTGGTAAAAAGACCGCGGAGCGGTTGGTGGTTGAGCTCAAAGACAAGCTCGGCGTGATTCCCGGCGGCACTGGATTGCGCCTCAGCGGAGCCGCGCGACAGATTCCGGTTGATCCAAAATCCGAAGCGATCGAAGCGCTTCTGGCGCTTGGCTATCGGCCGCAAGAGGTGTCCAAGCTGGTGGAGCAAATTAAAGATCCCAACCTCACCACCGATGACATCATTCGGCGCGCGTTGAAGTCCGCGCTAAAATCGCCGAACTGATTGCAGCCTAAATCATGCCTGAACAACCTTTACGCACCGTGGGTGCCGACGCGCATCCAGACGAGGAACGCATTGATTCGCACATCAGACCGCAGCGTTTGGCCGACTACTTAGGTCAGGTGTCGGTCCGTGAAAAGCTTGATATCTATATCCAGGCCTCCAAATTACGCGGTGGTCAGCTCGATCATGTGCTTATTTTTGGGCCACCGGGATTGGGCAAAACCACGCTGGCCAACGTGATTGCCAACGAACTCGGCGTGAGCATTCGCTCAACTTCCGGGCCGGTGATTGAGCGCGCTGGAGATTTGGCCGCGCTGTTGACCAACCTCAAGCCCAACGACGTACTGTTTGTCGATGAAATTCATCGATTGAGTCCGGTCGTTGAGGAAGTGCTGTATCCGGCGATGGAGGATTTTCAGCTCGATATCATCATCGGCGAGGGCCCGGCGGCGCGTTCGATCAAGCTCGATTTACCGCCGTTTACGCTAATTGGTGCGACCACGCGCGCGGGTTTGCTGACCTCGCCGCTGCGCGATCGCTTCGGCATCGTTGAGCGTCTTGAGTTCTACACGGTTGAGGAATTGCAGCAGATCGTCACGCGCTCGGCGAAAATCTTGAAAATTGCCTGCGATGCAGCGGGCGCCGCTGAGATCGCCAAGCGCTCGCGCGGAACGCCGCGTATTGCCAACCGCCTGCTGCGTCGCGTGCGCGATTTTGCGCAAGTCAAAGCCGATGGCGTGATCAGCAAAAGCGTTGCTGATTTGGCGATGAACATGCTCAAAGTAGACGTTGAAGGTTTTGATGCGCTGGATCGGCGCATGCTGCTGACGATCATCGATACCTTCGACGGCGGCCCGGTCGGCGTCGAATCGATTGCTGCGGCACTCAGTGAAGAACGCGGCACGCTAGAGGATGTGATCGAGCCCTATCTGATTCAGCAGGGATTTTTGATGCGCACCGCGCGCGGTCGCGTGGTGACCAGCAAAGGCTACCGACATTTCGGCCTAAACCCGCCAAAACCAACGCAAGCGCCCGACTTATTCAGTTCGTGAGTGAGATCAACCGGGTGAACGGCGTTTTTTCGATCTCCGTGCGCGTGTATTGGGAAGATACCGACGCCGGCGGCGTGGTCTATTACGCCAATTATTTGAAGTTTCTCGAGCGCGCACGCACAGAATGGCTGCGCGCGGCGGGTATCGAGCAGTCGGTTTTGAGAGAGCAGCTCGACGTAGTGTTTGCAATTCGATCTTTAAGTGTTGAATATCTTCATCCCGCCAAACTCGACGATTTGCTCTCCATTTCGGTGGAAATAGTCGAATTGAGTGCCGTCAAGTTCAGCTTGCGGCAAGCCGTCATCAACGAAACTTCCCTCGCTGTGATCTGTCGAGCAGAAGTACTAGCCGTGGCGCTCAAGGCCACTGATTTCAAACCCAAACGTATCCCCACCGAATTGCTAAAGAGGCTTTACCCCGCATGACAGGCGAGCTTGATTATCTAAAGTTAATCTTGGAGGCAAGTTTGCCGGTCAAGATCGTGATGCTGCTGCTGCTCGCAGCGTCGATCGCCAGCTGGTACATCATTTTGTACAAATCGCGCGTGCTCAATCGTGTCGCAAAGCAGGCGCACTCGTTTGAGGAGCGTTTTTGGTCGGGCGCCGATCTCGCCGCGCTATTTCGCGACATCACCCACGCGGGCAAACAGCCCGATGGGATGGAGGGCGTCTTTGAAGCGGGTTTTCGCGAATTTGCGCGGCTGCGTCAGCGGCGCAATATGGACGCCCAAATCATGCTCGAAGGTGCGCAGCGCGCGATGCGGGTGGCGCTCAATCGGGAAATGGATCGTCTTGAACACCGCATTCCATTTCTGGCAACCGTCGGTTCGATCAGCCCCTATGTGGGACTATTGGGGACCGTGTGGGGCATCATGATTGCGTTTCACGGCTTGGCGTCGGTCAAAGAAGCCACCATCGCGATGGTCGCCCCAGGTATTTCTGAAGCGTTGATTGCTACCGCGATGGGCCTGTTCGCCGCCATTCCGGCAGTGATTGGCTACAACCGATTTTCAAACCAGGTGGATCGCCTGCAAGGCCGCTTTGACACGTTTATGGAAGAATTTTCCGCGATTTTGCAGCGCCAAGCGCACGCAGACGAATGACGTTGGACTTTTAATTCATGGCCCAAGTCCTCCACCGCAACAAACGCCGGCGTCGCGCGATGTCGGAAATCAACGTGGTGCCGTACATCGATGTGATGCTGGTGTTGCTGATCATTTTTATGGCAACGGCACCGCTGATGAATCTCGGTGTCGAAATGCAGCTGCCGCAATCTGATGCGAAACAGGTCGAGCAGCAGAAAGATCCGATCATGGTCGAGCTCGACGCTAAAGGGGATATGTATTTGACCCTCGAGGGCGTCGCGGAGCTGACCGATTTGGAGACGATGGCCGCGAAAGTCGGCGCGATCGTGCGGCGCAATCCTGAGGTGGCGGTGATGATTGGCGCCGACAAACGCATCGATTACGGACGCGTTTACGACGCAATGACGACGCTGCAGAACGCGGGTGTGGTGAAAGTCGGTCTGATTTCGGAGCCGAAGGCGCCCTAGATGCCGGCCCACCACGCCTCCGATCGCTCGATCTCGCTGACGTGGGCGGTGCTAGTGCACGTAGCGCTGATTGCCGCGCTGCTGATCAGCGCGCGCAATATGCTCAACGACGAGACCGTTCCAAGCTACGGCGTGCCGCTCGAAGCGGTCTTGATCGACCTAACAAAAATGCCGAAGCCGACCAAGCCGCGCGTCACCAAGCCCACGCCAAAGCCTGAGATCCAGAAGCCGAAACCGACCACCACCGAACTCGAGCGACCCGACGTTAAGCCCGCAGCGGTCAGCGTGCCGCAGCCAGAGTTGAGCTCGACCCTAGCTAAACCGGACGTTGCTCCTGAGGTTAAGCCCGAAGTCGATAAGCCCGCCCAAGAAGCTGAAAATCGCCGCCAGCGCGACCTAGACGCTGAGCAAAAAATCGCCGAGCAGGCGCGCTTAGACGAGATGATTCAGCGCGAAGAAGAAGCCGCCAAAGCGCAAGATATTCTCAATCAGGAAGAGGCGTTTAACCCGCCAGAAGGCGAGGTTTTGGACAATTTGCGCGCGCAGTACGCCGCTGCAATCACCGCCGCCATCCAATCGGGGTGGCTGCGCCCGTCATCGGCGATGTCGGGCGTGCAATGCAATATTCGCGTGTCCCAGCTGAGCAATGGCGAGGTCATTTCTGTGTCGATTATGGAGGGCTGTTTTCAAGACGACCCGACCCAGGCCTCGCTGATTTCAGCAGTCAATCGCGCCAGCCCGCTGCCGTTTGAAGGTTTTGAAGCGGTGTTTAGCCGCGATCTGATTATTCCGTTTATCCCCGAGGATTAATGCATGAAGGTGTTTTTAAGTTGGTTAAGCGTGCTCGTTCTGGCCTTGAGTGGCAGCGTTCACGCGCAGGAGTCCGCGCTGGTGTTGCCACCGGTCAAAGGCGGCGTGGTCGGTGGCATCCCTGTGGCGGTGGTGCCGTTTGCCTATGACCCGCAGGCGCCGGGCATGGATGCTGATATTGCAGCGATCGTGCGCGCTGATTTGGCCCGTTCGGGCGATTTTGATCCCCTCGCCGACCGCGACATGATCGAGCGGCCCACCACGCGATCGGAAGTAAATTTCGCCACTTGGCGCGCGCTCAAAAGCGACTTTTTAGCCATTGGCCGCGTGTTGCCGAGCGAGGGCTCCTACCAGATCGAGTTTCAGCTGTTCAGCGTCGGCACCGGTGAGCGCCTGCTCGGCTACACCATTCCGGCGCGCCCCGGCGAAATGCGTGCGATTGGGCACTACATTGCTGACCTGATCTATGAGCGCTTGATGCGCGTTCCGGGTGCATTCTCGACGCGAATTGCGTATGTCACCGCGGTCGGCACCGGCAATAAGATCGACTTTAAGCTGATGGTGTCAGATGCCGATGGCTTCAGCCCACAGCCTATCGTGCGCTCGCGCGAGCCGCTGCTGTCGCCCACTTGGTCGGCCGATGGCAAGCGTTTGGCCTATGTGTCGTTTGAGTCGGGCAGCTCGCAAATTTGGATCCAGGAAATTGCGTCGGGCTCGCGCCGCGCGGTGGCCAGCTTCAAAGGCATCAACGGCGCGCCAGCGTTCTCACCGGACGGCAGTAAGCTGGCGGTGGCCCTTTCGCGTACCGGTAACCTGGAGATCAACATCATGGATCTGGCAACCGGCGCACTGACCCAAATCACCAACCACTGGGGCATCGATACCGAACCGCAGTGGTCGCCTGATGCGCAAAGCATTATTTTTACCTCTGATCGATCCGGTCGACCGCAGATCTACCAAGTGCCCGTTAGCGGCGGGGAAGCCAAGCGCCTGACCTTCCAGGGCGAATACAACGCGCGTCCATCGGTGAGCTATGACGGCAAAAAAATAGCGTCCGCAATGGGCAATCGCAACGTTTATAAAATCGTGATTTTGGATCGCGACAAAGGCACCACGTTTATTGTCTCAGAGGGCAACTTGGATGAGTCACCGAGCTTTGCACCAAACGGACGGCTGTTGATTTATTCGAGCAAACAGGGCGGCCGCGGCGTTTTGAATGCGGTATCGGCCAACGCGCGCGTGCGCCAGCGCTTGGTTTTGGCCGAAGGCGATGTGCGCGAACCGGCGTGGTCGCCGTTGAAACGCCGCACTGCGCCAACGATGCCTTGAGGCGAAACAAAATGCCGCAGTGCAACAATTTTCTGTTGACGCTTGGCAACACCATTATTAATTCGTTAACATACTGGGCTTTTAGCCAAAACCACCAAGGGGAATACCCAACATGAATATCGCGATTCGCAGTTTGCTCGTAAGTGCCATTGTCATCAGTCTGGCCGCTTGCGCAGGCAAAAAGGAAATGAAGCCCGTCGAAAATAACACCATGCCGCCACAGTCGACGGCAGAAACCAAGCCAACCATGGCTGGTGACGACTTTGCAGCTGCTGATGCATTGGATCGCATCGCTTGCTTGCAAAACCGCGTGGTGTACTTTGACCTCGACGCCACCGACGTGCGCGGCGAATTCTCAGAAACCCTTGCTTGCCACGCCAAGTACTTGGGCTTGCACGCTTCTGCCCGCTTGACCCTCGAAGGTCACGCTGACGAGCGCGGCACCCGCGAATACAACTTGGGTCTCGGCGAGCGCCGCGGCAACGCAGTGCGTGACATGCTCAATGCAGCCGGCGGCGCGTCTGACCAGTCGTCAACCACCAGCTACGGCGAAGAACGCCCAACCTGCCAAGATTCGAATGAAGATTGCTGGTCGAAGAATCGTCGCGTTGAGCTCGTCTACACCGCTAAGTAAGCGTTGAAACGTGCCTAAATTGCGATTCGCAGTCTTGACGGCGGCCCTTGCGGCCGCCGTTTTGTCATCGTCGGTGCAAGCGGCTCGTATGAGCCTGGCTGAGCGCATGACCGCCCTTGAGCAGCAGCTCGCCGCGCGCGGTAACGACAGCCAAATCGCCGTTGATCTATTGCAACGCATCGAGCAACTCAAACAAGAGCTGCAGGAGCTGCGCAATCAAACCGAACAACAAACCTTTGAGATAGACCAGCTGAAATCGAAGCTGCGCAATCTCGAGGGGTCTATGCAACAGCCGCCGCTGCCACTGCCGCCCGGCGCATATATCGATCCGAACGATCAAGGCTTGATTCCCGCGCCCGGCCCAGCCGGCGATGGGATGTTTGAGCCTGAAGTGCGCGCGCCGCTGGATGGGCAGACGCAAACTACGCCGATCAACGTGCCAGACGCGCTGTCACGCGCGCCAATGGTCAGCGATCCCGCTGCCGAAAAGACCGCATACGAGGCGGCATTTGCCGAGCTTCGCGGCGGCCGCTACGATAGCGCAGCGCTTGGGTTCGATCAGTTCTTAAAGCAATTTCCCAATTCAACGTTTGCCGCCAATTCGCAGTATTGGCTGGCAGAATCGTATTTCGTGACGCAAAACTACCCAGTTGCGTTGCAAGCGTTTCGTACCATGGCCCAGCGCTACGCCGATAGCCCGAAAGTGGGCGATGCGATGCTCAAAATTGGCTACACGCACTACGAGCTCAAGCAATACCCGCAGGCGCGCGCGGCGTTGCAGTCGGTGATTGATCGCTTCCCAGGCTCGATCGTGGCCAAGCTTGCCGAAAGCCGCCTGCGCGCTTTTCCTTCGGGGCGTTAACAGCGTTTAGCGCATGCAAGAAGAGGCCGCAGCGCGAGTCGAAACAGATCTCGAGCGGCTTGGGAATGAACCCGAGCTGCTTGGGAATGACCCCCAGCGACTAAAGATCACCGAAGTCTTTTTCTCGCTGCAAGGTGAGGCCAACCAAGTGGGCTGGCCCACGGTGTTCATCCGCCTGACCGGCTGTCCACTGCGCTGCACCTACTGTGACACCACCTATTCGTTTTTTGGTGGCGCTTGGCAGACGATTGACGAGCTAATGGTGCAAGTGGCGAATTACGGCGCGAGGCATGTGTGCGTGACCGGCGGCGAGCCGCTGGCGCAAAAGCGCTGCCTCAGCTTGCTAAACCGCCTGTGTGATGCGGGCTACGCGGTGTCGCTTGAGACCTCGGGTGCGTTGGATGTCTCCCAAGTGGACCCACGCGTCAGCAAGGTGCTCGATCTCAAGTGCCCAAGCTCGGGCGAAATGGCACGCAATCGCTGGGAAAACTTACTGTTCTTAAGCCCCAATGACCAGATCAAGTTCGTGATCGGCTCGCGCGAAGACTACGACTGGGCGCGCAGCGTGCTCAGTGAGCGCGCGCTGACGCAGATCGCTACGGTGCTGTTTTCACCAGTCTTCGGCCAAATAGAGCCGCGCGATCTGGCGCAGTGGATCCTCGACGATCGCCTACCCGTGCGTTTTCAGATGCAGCTGCACAAGTTGCTGTGGGGAGAGAGCCCTGGGCGCTGAGCATCTCGAGCACGCACCGCACGCGGTGGTGTTGCTTTCCGGAGGGCTCGATTCGGCCACCGTGTTGGCGATGGCCAACGCACAGGGTTTTTGCACACACGCGCTCAGTTTTGACTACGGACAGCGCCATCGCGCCGAGCTCGACGCGGCAGCGCGCGTGGCCATGGCGCTTGGCGCGCGCTCGCACCGGGTGATCAAGCTTGATTTACGCGCGATTGGCGGCTCAGCGCTGACGGCCGACATTGCGGTTCCCGAAGAACCCACCAGCGGCATTCCGATCACCTACGTTCCCGCGCGCAATACGGTGTTTTTAAGCCTGGGCTTGGGCCTTGCTGAAGTGCTAGGCGCAAGTGATTTGTTTATCGGCGTTAACGCCGTGGATTACTCCGGCTATCCCGACTGTCGTCCGGACTTTATCGATGCGTTTGAACGTTTGGCGCAGCTCGCCACGCGCGCTCAAGTTGAGGGCCGCGAGTTCAGGGTCCACGCGCCAATCATCCAATTCTCGAAGGCCGACATCGTGCGCACCGGAATCGCTCACGGCATCGATTTCTCAATCACCGTTAGCTGCTACCAGCCCGATGACGAGGGCCGCGCCTGCGGCAAATGCGACGCCTGCCGTCTGCGCGCGCAGGGTTTTAGCGAAGCCAGCGTGGCGGATCCCACGCGCTATTTTTAGTAAACCCAGCTAGTAGCTCTTGCGCAAGCTATCGGCAACGGGCGCAAAGCTGCGACGGTGCAGGGTGCACGGACCGTACCGGTCTAGGGCGTCGAGGTGTTCAGGCGTTGGATAGCCCTTATGTTTGGCGAATCCGTAGCCCGGAAAATGCGTCTCCATATCGCTCATCAATCGGTCACGAAATACTTTGGCCAGGATTGAGGCTGCGCTGATGGCGGGTTCGCTCGCATCACCGCCGACGATTGCAACGGCGATATCGGCGAGTTCCGGCGGTATCTGGTTGCCATCCAGAAGCACGCGCGCAGGCTTGATCTTAAGCGCCGCCACTGCACGGGCCATGCCGCGCAAAGTGGCCTGCAGAATATTGATCTGATCGATCTCCAATGGCCCCACCTCGACAATTGCGTAGGCGTGCGCGTGGCTGATAATGGTTTGATACAGCGCGCCACGCTGGCGCGCGGTGAGTGCTTTGGAGTCAGCCAAACCTTTGATCGGGCGTGCGGGATCGAGAATCACCGCAGCCACCACTACCGGTCCGGCTAACGGACCGCGTCCGGCCTCATCGACGCCTGCTATGTACTCGACACTGGGTGTCATCATGCGTGGGTCTCATTGGCCAATGCGTTCAATTCCGCGTAGCGGTGACGATAAATTCCGGGCGGTGAAGCGTAAAGCAGGCTCACCGCAGCGCGCGCCACCGTATCGGCAGCAATCGCACGATAGTGCTTAAGCGGGCCGAGCAAGAGCGGGTTGTAGAACGCGGCTAAGCGCTGGCCAAAACGCTCGCCCACGCGGAGCTCAGTGCGCGAGCCGAGCAGCAGGCTGGGCTGCAAAAAATCAACGCGATCAAAGCCTAATTTCCCGGCCGACTGCTCGATCTCGCCTTTGGCGCGCAGGTAGAAATTGCGCGACTGCGCAGCGGCCCCCACCGAGGACACCAAGATCAGCTGGCGCGCCCCACCTGAGCGCGCGGCACTCGCTAAGCGCAGCGTGAGGTCGCGATCGACCTTCAGAAAAGCCGCCTGCGAGCCAGCGCGTTTAAGCGTGGTGCCGAGGCAGCAAATTGCAGCACCAAGCGCGTTGCCAAAGGCTTTAGCGGGCGCGTCCAGCGAAATTTCTTGCAGCAGACTGGAGTGCACCCCAAGCGTGCTGCGTGTCGGTGCGATCACCGTGAACTTTTGCTCAAGTAAACGCTCGAGAACGCTTCGCCCAATCAGTCCGGAGGCGCCGGCTAGCAGTATCGTTTGACTCATCGTAATAGCTCCGCAATAGCTGCCGCCGCGCGCGATGATGCGTCGGCTTTAAGGCTCAAATGGACGCGCTCAGCGCGCGTTGCAAATTCTAGTTGGCGTGCTGGCGACTCGACCCAGCCGATCAGTTCGCGCAATAAATTGTCAGCGTTAAGCGCTCCTTGCATCACCTCGGGAACGCAATCTGGATCGCTCAGAAAATTCGGCAGGCTGAAGCGCTGCGCTTTGAGCACCCCGAACTGGGTGACCAGCCAATGGGTGAGCGCTGCGATCCGGTAGCCGACCACCATCGGCGTGCGCGCCAGCAGTGCCTCCAGTGCCGCAGTGCCGGATGCGAGCAGGGCGAGATCGGCGGCCATTAATACGCGCTCCGATTGCCCGTCGATCAGCGTGATACGCGGTTCGTGCCCAAGCGCGCGCGCGAACGCTTCGCGGCAGCGCGGCGTGGCCATCGGCGCAAGCGCTTGATAGTCAGGGTAGCGGTCAAGAAATCGGCGTGTCGCCTCGATAAAGCTCGGGCTCAAGCGCGCAATCTCACTTAGGCGACTGCCGGGCAGCAGCGCCAATAGCGGGCGTTCGGGATCCAGCTGCAACGCTGAACGGGCGGCGCGGCGATCGACGTTGAGCGGGAATTTATCAGCCGCTGGATGACCAACAAATTGTGCTCTGACGCCATAGCCCTGATAGATCGCGGGCTCCATCGGGAACAGGCACAGCACCAGATCGGCATTGCGCGCCATACGCCGGGCGCGCTGCTCGCGCCACGCCCAAACCGATGGGCTGACATAGTGCACGGTCTTGAACCCGTGGGCTTTGAGCGCACGCTCAACACGTAGATTAAAGTCGGGCGCGTCGATGCCAATCACCACATCGGGCTGCCAGGCGCGCAAGCGTTGAATCAATGAGTGCCTGAGACGCAGCAATGAGGGCAGGTGTTTGAGCACTTCAACCAGGCCCATGACCGAGAGCCGCTGCATGTCAAACCAGCTGTCGAGCCCAGCTGTGTGCATGCGCGCGCCGCCAATGCCTGCAAATTCAGCATGCGCAAAGCGCTCGCGCAACGCCTCGATTAGCGGCCCACCTAAATTGTCGCCCGAGGCTTCGCCGGCAATCAGCGCAATGCGCATCGGGATGCTAGACACTCAGTCGTCATAACCGCTTGTACTGCGAGGAAAACCAAATCGACTATAGCAGCGCCTTGCCAGCGAGGTCTCCACGCCTACAATCCGCATCCGCATGTTGATAATCGAGACGTGAGTATGATCCACGAGAACATCCTGTCCACCATCGGCAACACGCCGATCATCAAGCTCAACCGCATCGCACCTGCGCATGTGTCGATGTACGTCAAAGTGGAGGCGTTTAACCCGATGTCGTCGGTCAAGGACCGCCTCGCCTTTGCGATCATCGATGACGCCGAAAAGAAGGGTTTGCTGGCGCCCGGACAAACGGTGATTGAAGCGACCTCTGGCAATACCGGGATCGCGCTGGCGATGGTTTGCGCGGTCAAGGGCTATCCCTTTGTTGCCGTGATGGTTGAGACGTTTTCAATTGAGCGGCGTAAGTTGATGCGCGCTTTGGGCGCGAAAGTGCTGCTCACCCCGGCGGCCGAGCGCGGCAGCGGCATGGTGCGCGTGGCGGCAAAATTGGCCGAAGAACGCGGCTGGTTTTTAGCGCGTCAGTTTGACAACCCGGCGAATCCGGCTTACCACCGATCCACCACCGCTGCTGAAATTTTGCGTGATTTCGCCGGGCGCAGGCTCGACTTTTTCGTGAGCGGCTGGGGCACCGGCGGCACCATGACCGGCGTCGGGGAGGTGCTCAAGGTCGCGCGCCCGGAAGTGGCGGTGATCACCACAGAACCGGTCAACGCCGCACTTTTAGCCGGTGAGCCGTGGCATCCGCACAAGATTCAGGGCTGGAATCCAGACTTTATCCCGAGCGTGCTGAATCGCGATATTTTTAGCGGCAACATTCTGGTTGACGATATTCAAGCGCGCGACGCGGCGCGCGCGCTTGCTCAGAAAGAAGGCATTTTTTGCGGGATCTCGTCAGGCGCGACCGCAGCCGCAGCGCTCAAATTGGCCGAAACAGCCGCGCCCGGCACGGTCATTTTGGCGATGTTGCCAGACACCGGCGAGCGCTACTTGAGCACCTATCTGTTTGAGGGAATCAACGAAGGCAGCGACGAGGTTTAACGGCGCTACCGTGGGGGCACAGGTTAGGGCGGCAAACAGCTTGCCGCCTCCAAATCGTCGCCAAATACGCGTTCATCGTTGTCCTGGATGCTGACCAACTGCGCGCTAGGATACTTGGCCGAACGCCAGCAAGCCGCCGCGGCAAGTTACCCAGATCAGTAGCGCGCAAAGCGCTGTTGCTGCCCGCGTTGAGCGCTGGTCTGACCGGAAAAAGGGCGAAGGATAATTGCGGGCTAGGGTAATTTCCGAGCGGCGAGGCGAAGGGCTGGGTGTTGAGCAAATGACCCGGCCCGCCGCCGCCCGTAAAGTCGCTGGCAAGATTGTTGACCAACGACACGGTGTTCGCACCTTGCCAGAGTGTCTTTAAGTCATCACGAATCCGTAAAGGCACGTGCACGTCGCCGCCTTAACTTCGCGTTCCATGGCAAACCCCATGCGCATCGCAATCGTGACCGAAACCTACCCGCCGGAGATTAACGGCGTGGCTTTAACCGTGAAGTCGCTTGCTGATTCTTTGATGGCGCTGGGCCATCAAGTGTCGGTTGTGCGCCCACGCCAGTTAGATGATCAAGCGCAAGCGCACGAGATTTTGGTGCGCGGCGCAAGTTTGCCGCGCTATCCGGGCTTGCGCTTTGGTTGGCCGGCGGGCGGGCGCCTGAAGAAAATCTGGCGCGAACAGCGTCCTGATGGCATCTACATTGCCACCGAAGGTCCGCTCGGCTTTTCAGCAGCGCGCGCCGCTAGAGCGCTGGGTATTCCGGCGGTTTCCGGCTTCCACACGCGCTTTGACAGCTATTCGGAGTTTTATGGCCTGCGCGCACTGCGCGGCTGGGTGGAATGGCATCTCAAACGCCTGCACGGCATGACTATGGCCACGCTGGTGCCAACGGTCGAGCTGCAAAGCGAGTTGGAGAGCGCAGGATTCAAGAACGTGCGTTTGCTTGCGCGCGCGGTTGATGTTGAGCAGTTTGATTCAGCTCGGCGCTCAATGGCCTGGCGCGAAAGCATGGGCTTAGCCGAGCGCGACTGCTGTGCGCTGCACGTCGGGCGCTTGGCGCCGGAGAAAAATCTCGACCTGCTGGCGCGCAGCTTTGCTGAGATGGTGCGCGCCAATCCGCGCGTCAAGTGCATCGTGGTCGGCGACGGCCCCGAGCGCGCACGGATGCAGGCGCAGTATCCGTTTATCCAGTTTTTGGGGCTAAAACGCGGCAACGAGCTGGCTGAAATCTATGCCAGCGCGGACGTGTTTTTGTTTCCCAGCGAGACCGAAACCTTTGGCAACGTCACGCTTGAGGCGCTCGCTAGCGAGCTGGCGGTCGTGGCCTTCGACTACGGCGCCGCGCATTTGCATATCAAGCACAGCAAAAACGGCCTGCTGGCCGCGCGCGGGGATCCGGCGCGATTTATTGAGCTTGCTGGCTTGCTTGCTCACGAGCCCGCGCTACTGACCACATTGCGCCAAGCCGCGCGCCAATCGATCCGCGCCCTCAAGCCGATCACCGTCGCTGAGCGCTTTATTTCTATCCTTAAAGAGCAACCCCACGATGCAACCGAGCCTCGCACTCAGACGCTTAGCGCTCGCTGACGAGCGCGCTTTACTGTGGTGCAACCGCCACGCGGAGCGCCGCTACGCCGTGGGCTTATTTGGCACCATCAGCCGCATTGGCGATGGCCTGATCTGGTACGTGTTGATCTTGGCGTGGCCACTGCTGGCGCGCAGCGAAGGCTTTCAGCAGGCCGCGGTGCTGGCGCTGACCGCGTTGATTTCGGTAAGCCTCTACGCGGTGCTTAAACGCCGCCTCAAGCGCCCGCGCCCGTACGCCACGCTGCTCGGGGTGAACCAAAAAATCTACGCCTTGGATGAGTTCTCCTTCCCGTCCGGGCACACCATGAACGCGCTCAGCATTTCAACCGTCGCCTGCATTTATCTGCCATGGCTCGCCTTGATTTTGCTGCCGCTGTGCGCGCTGATCGCGGCCTCGCGCGTGGTGTTAGGCGTGCATTATCCAAGCGATGTGCTTGCCGGGGCGGCGCTCGGGATTGGCACCGCAGCGGCCGTGCTGAAGCTCGCAGCATTTCTCTAAAAGTCAGGGTTTCACGCAAATTGGCGTGTGTTGTAGTGGCATCCTTGTGCCGAGACCCACTGTGAGCAAAACCATGCGCCCCTATCTCTTTGTGCTTACCGTCCTGTTAGCGACACCGCTATTCGGTCAAACCACGTTTTACGTCGCGACTAACGGGGTTGATGCAAGTCCCGGCGGCACGCTTGCGGCACCTTGGGCGACCATTACGTTCGCGCTCGATCAAGTCCCGGATCAAAGCACCATTCTGGTACGTCCTGGCGTTTATAACGGACGCATCCGTATCCGCGGAAATTTTCCAATCGGCGTCACAGTGCGCTCGGAGCTGCCGTACCAGGCCCAGCTGCGTGCCGCGCAAACCGTAGTGACCATTTTCAACGACGCCGCCGATATCCAAGGCATCTCCATTGAAGGCTTCGATATCGCTCACTCCGGCCCCGGCGCAAGCGCGCTGGTCGTGCAGATCCAAGACGGCTTTGCGACCGACACGCGGCGTATCACGCTGCGCAACAACATCCTGCACGACAGCTACAACAACGACATTTTGAAGATCAACAATGGCGCCAGCCAGATCCGCGTCGTGGGCAATATGTTCTACAACCAAAGCGGCTCCGACGAACACATCGACATCAACAGCGTCGATGAGGTGGTCGTCGAGGACAATGTGTTTTTCAACCACTTCGCCGCTAGCGGACGCAGCAACCCCAATGACACCTCAAGCTTTGTGGTGGTCAAAGATTCTAACGGCCAGGATGACGAATACCTCGGTGCGCGCAATGTCATTCTGCGGCGCAACGTGATGCTGAATTGGGAGGGCTCGCTCGGCTCAGGTTTTATCCTGTTTGGCGAAGACGGCAACGCATTCTTTGAGGCGTTCAATTGCGTTGCTGAAAACAACCTGCTGATCGGCAACTCAAGCAACATCCAACGCTCACCGATGGGTGTCAAAGGCGCGCGCGATATCGTGTTTCGCCACAACACCGTGGTCGGCAATCTACCCGCCAACGCGTTCGCCACCCGGATCAATCAAGAAGCTAACAACCCGCAAATTGAGGCGATTCGATTTGTTCACAACGTGTTTAGCGATCCAACCGGCACGATGCTCGATTTCAGCGATACCGACCCGACCAATCTGGCCGCTGCGCGCCCGTCAACGCTGACTCGCAACGCCTATTTCAATGCAGCAACTCCTTTTCCGTTCGACCCAACCGACGCGCTCAACATCAGCAACGACTCAAGCCGAATTGAAGCCAATCCACTGCTGGCCTCGCAAAGTGCGATCACCACCCCGCACTGGCTGCCCGCGCAAGGGCAATTCAATGGCGGTGCACTGAGCATTCGCCAAGCGTTTGTGGCGCTTGCGACCACCTATGGCAAACCCAGCGCCACTAGCGCGATCAGCGATGCCGCGATTGCCGGGCTCGACGTCCCCAGCACCGATATCCTCGGTACCCCGCGTCCACCGCAAAGCGCCGACCTCGGCTGTTTCGAACTGAGCGATGTGCTATTTGCAAACGGGTTCGAGACGTTTTAGCGACGCAGCACTCGATGGGCTACGGCGAGCCGTATTTGGTAGCGACGCCGGGCACCTGAGTGCACAAGCCGTTCATCGCCTGCGTTTAGGATGTGAAATTCCATTCTTCAAGCGTGTGGTGATTGAGTGCCGACCTATTTTGAATCGTTTGATGCGCGTGAGCTGCTGCACGACTATCCGCTGGGAGATGCGTTTTTAGCGCTTGCGCAGACGATTAGCGCTGATGAGCTGCACGCTCGGCAGGAGGTGCAGTTTTTGCGCTGCGTGGCGCGTGCCTGGCAGATTCCGTTTTATCAGCGCCTGTGGGGCAGCAAGGGAATTGAGCCGGTGGATATCGCGGCGCTGGCAGATATTTCGAAACTGCCGACGTTCGGCAAGAGCGAACTAATGGAATCGATCGCGTTGGCGCCGCCTTTTGGCGATTATTCCGGGCGGGAAACGCATTCGGGACCGGTGGTTTTTCACACCACCTCCGGCACGACGGGCACACCGCAGCCGCTATTTTTTGGTGCAAAAGGGCGCGAAGTGCAGAACTTGCTGCTTGCGCGCTCGTATCTGCTGCAGGGCCTGCGGCGCGAGGATGTGGTCCATTCGGTATATGGTCACGGACCGATCAATGGCGGCCACTATGTGCGCGAGGCGGTGCTGCATTTTACCGAGGCGCTGTTTTTATCAGCAGGCACGGGTGTTGAAACCCGCTCGGTGCGCCAAGTTGAGCTAATGCGCGATTTCGGCGTGACGGTAGTGGTGGGCTTTGCCGACTACATCAAAAAGCTCGCCGAGGTGGCGCGCGAGAATGGGATTATTCCGGGACGCGACATTCGCATTCGCATGATTTCCGGGCATCTTGGGCGAGAAAGCAAGGTTGCGATGAGCGAGGCGTGGGGCGGTTGCGAGTTGTACGATTGGTACGGGGTCGGTGACACCGGCACGATCGCTTCTGAGGCCGCCGATCAGGACGGCTTGTACATCCACGAGGACGCGCAGCTGGTGGAGGTGCTTGATGTCGATTCGGGCTTGCCCAAGCCGGACGGCGAGGCGGGCGATTTGGTGGTGACGTGTCTGTACAAGGACGACGTGCACCCAATCATCCGGTTTAATACCCACGACGTGACCGAGATCAAAACCGGTAACTCATCTCTTGGCCTGAGGTTTCGCCGCATGGCGGGATTTTTGGGGCGCTCAGACAACATGGTCAAGCTGCGCGGTATCAATATTTTCCCGCAGGCGCTGGGCCCAATCATGGACACAAGGGCGGATTTTGCCGGCGAGTTTTTATGCGTGGTGACGCGCGATTTAAACCTGCGCGATGAGATGTGCGTGCTGATCGAAACGCGCGCGAGCGTGTCTGAGCGGCCTGGTTTGACCGAAACCTACCGGCATTTGTTGAAAGAGCGGCTAGGCGTGAGTGTCGCGGTTGAGCTTAAAAGCCAAGGCGAGCTAAGCCCGCTGACGGGCATTGAGTCGCGCCAAAAACCCATCCGTTTGATCGACCAGCGCTTCAAGTCATGAATACCCACTTCATGGCTGAATTGCGCGCGTCTTCGGTGGCCCACGCGCGCGCCGCGCTTGAATCTGGCGCGATCAGCGCGCTGGATTGGACGCAAGCGCATCTGGATGCGATTGAGCAAGAAAATCCGCGCTTGGGCGCCTACATCCATGTCACTCCCGAGGCGGCACTCGAAAGCGCTCGTTTAAGCGATCAGCGCCGCCAGGATAAACGCTCACTCGGGCCGCTCGATGGCGTGCCAATCGCGTTGAAAAACAACATCGATATTGCGGGCATTGCCACCACCGCCGGGATGGAAACTCGACGTTTAGCGATCGCTGCCAACGACGCGTTTGTCACCGCGCGCTTGCGTGCCGCTGGCGCGGTCATTTTGGGCAGCTTGAACATGCACGAAGCCGCACTCGGCGCGACCACCGACAACCCGAATTTTGGACGCTGCCACAATCCGTGGCGGCGCGATTTTACGGCTGGCGGGTCATCGGGAGGCTCGGGAGCCGCGCTGGCTGCGGGCTTGTGCGCGCTGGCACTTGGCACCGATACGATGGGCTCAGTGCGCATTCCAGCCAGCTACTGCGGCGTGGTCGCGCTGAAGCCTTCGCGCGGCGCGCTGAGCTTACGCGGCGTGGTGCCGGTAGCCAGGCGTCTGGATTCAGTCGGTTTGCTGGCGCGTCAAGCGGGCGATTTGTGGCCGCTGTTACAAGCGCTCGCGGCATTCGACTTAAGCGACCCGCAGTCGCAAGCCGCGCGTGCCGATGCCGCCTTGCAGGTTCCGCGCGGCGATCCGCGCAAACTGCGCTTTGGCTGCATCGCCAATCTCTCCCAGTTTGAGGTAAGCGCGCCGGTAGCCTCGCGCTTTCAAGCCGCACTTGATGCGTTAAATCTCAACCCGCAGGGCTTGAGTTTTTCAGATTACGATTTTGGCCAGTTCAGGCGCGCGGGGCTGCTGGTGTGCGAGGCGGAGATGCTCATTGAGCACTTCAGCGATTGGTCAGATCGCCGCGAGCTCTTTTCAGGCGAGCTCAAACGCTTGCTGACGTGGGCTGAAAGCAAGCGCGCCCTCGACCTTGCGCGCGCCGACATGAGCATTGATCAAGTGGTTTTGAAAATGCGCCAGGTGTTTGAAAAAGTGGACGTGTTATTGACGCCAAGCACGCCACAAACAGCGTTTGCTTTTAGCGAGCCTACACCTGCCAATCAAGCCGACCTGACCAGCATTGCCAACCTTGGCGATCTGTGTGCGGTTAGCCTGCCGATGGGCACCTTAAGCGGCTTGCCGATCGGCTTGCAGCTGATTGCCCCGAGCGGTCGTGAACGCCGTCTGTTAGCGCTCGCTGAACGCTTCGAACCCAAGCTCGCAGGTTTGAAATAATGGGTCCGCTAGTCGGCATCAAAGTGCTGGATCTGAGCCGCATTCTGGCCGGCCCATGGGCCACCCAGGCGCTGGCTGATTTTGGTGCCGATGTGCTCAAAATCGAAAAGCCCGACGTGGGCGACGACACCCGCGCATGGGGCCCGCCGTGGGCGCTCGACGCGCAAGGATCGCCGACCTCCGAGTCAGCGTACTTTTTGTCGGCCAATCGCGGCAAACGCTCGGTGGCGGTGGATATCGCTAGCGATCAGGGCCGGCAGCTGATTGCGCAGCTCGCGCAGCGTGCCGATGTGTTGGTCGAGAACTTCAAAGTGGGTGGCTTGCAGAAATACGGGCTCGACTATGCAAGCTTGCGCGCGTGCAATCCGCGTCTGATCTATTGCTCGATCACCGGTTTTGGCCAAGACGGCCCCTATGCCGAACGCGCGGGCTATGACGCGATGATTCAAGGCATGGGCGGAATCATGTCCATCACCGGCGTGCCAGACGGCGAACCGGGCGCCGGGCCGCAAAAAATCGGCGTGGCGGCGGCGGATTTGATGACCGGCATGTATGCGCTGTCGGGCATCTTGGGTGCGCTGTATCACCGCGAGAAAACCGGGCTCGGCCAGCATATTGACCTGGCGCTATTGGATACCCAAGTGGCCTGGCTGGCGAATCAGGCGATGAATTACTTGATCAGCGGCAGCGTGCCCGTGCGCCTAGGCACCGCGCATCCGAATATCGTGCCGTATCAGGTGTTCCCGTGCGCCGACGGGCACTTTATGCTGGCAATCGGCAACGACGCACAGTTTCTGCGATTTCTAGCCGTCGCCGGACGGCAAGAGCTGGGCGTTGATCCGCGCTTTACCAGCAACGCCGACCGTGTGTTCAACCGCGCCGTCCTCGTGCCGATGATTGCTGAAATTTGTCAGATGCGCAGCGTGGATGAGTGGCTTAACTTACTCGCCAACGTCGCGGTGCCATGCGGCCCGATCAACACTTTAGACCGCGTTTTCAGTGACCCACAAGTGCGCCACCGAGGCTTAGTCAAAACGCTCAACGCAAGCATTGGCCCTATCCCGACCGTTACTAACCCGCTGCGCTTCTCGGAAACGCCATTGGAATACAACCGAGCCGCACCTCAGCTAGGTGCCGATACCCAAGAGGCGCTGCGCGATTGGCTGGACTAAGCTGCTGATAGTTTATGAAGTTGCGACGGCGCGCATGGATCCTTAACGCGCTGCTCGCGATACTCTTGCGCACCTTTAGCGGAGACACACCCATGCGATTGCTTGCCCTTGGCGCCTTGGCGCTTGTTGGTTCGGTACAGGCGGCAACGTTGCCGTCGATTTTGCGTTTAGACGACTTTATTACCTCGGGCGTAGCCTCACCGATTGCCTTGCGCCACGCAGGTGACGGCTCGGGTCGGATTTTTATCACTGAACGTGCGGGCTCGATTCGGATTTGGAAAAATGGTGCACTGCTGGCGACGCCGTTCCTGACAATCCCCGGCGTGCAAGCGGGCGGCGAGCGCGGTCTACTCGGGCTTGCGTTCCATCCTGACTTTGAAACGAATCGCCGGTTTTTCGTGCATTACTCAGCGGCCAATGGCAACCACACCATTGCGCAGTACACCGCGAGCATCGCCAATCCCGATCTCGCCGATCCGCCACAGGTGAGTCACAGCGCGCAAATTATTTTTTCCAGCCCTGATTTAGCCAGTAATCACAACGGCGGCGATTTGCATTTTGGCGCTGACGGATTTTTGTATGCGTCCTTCGGCGACGGCGGCCCGCAAAATGATCCGAACGAAGTAGCCCAAAATCTCGGCAAGCGATCGATCAATTCGATCGACTATTTCCTTCTCGGGAAAATTGTTCGGCTGGATATCAACAACGTAACAGCCTCTGGCGAGAACGATCTCTGCGGTGCTGCGATTGACGGCTCGGCTAGGTACGCGATTCCCAGTTCCAATCCTTTTGCTAACGACACAGTGGTTGCGGGCGTCGGCGTCAACACCTGTGATGAGATTTGGAGCTTTGGCTTTCGCAACCCTTATCGCTTCAGCTTCGATCGCCAAACCGGCGATATGTGGGTGGGTGATGTGGGTCAAGATAGTCGCGAGGAGACCGACTTTGAACCCGCAGGCGCGGGCGGCCGCAACTATGGCTGGCGCTGTCTCGAAGGCACGCGGATCAACACGACCAACAGCATTCATTTATCGCCGGGGTGTGCCGCTATTTTGGGCGGCAGCCCGCCTGCCAACCTAGTCGGTCCGGTGCTCGAGTGGGACCACAGCCTAGGCGTCTGTTCGGTGATAGGCGGCTACGTCTACCGTGGGCCTGCGCAAAAGCTGAAAGGTTTGTATTTCTCGACCGATTACTGCCAGGGCGGCGGATCGGGCAACAGCAATACATTGTTTGGCTTTCTTGAGCGCACCCGTCCGAATACTTTTGTTGAAACCCGCCTAAACGGTTTGAACGGCACGCCGAATATCGTGACGTCCGCTGTCGTTGGCTTTGGTGAGGACGAAGCCGGCCATTTGTACGTCGTGCAACAGTCGGGCCTGATCCGTAGACTTTTTTCGAACGACATCTTTGGCGATTCATTCGGCACCAGCAACTAGCTCCCCGGCCAACACCAGCGCGCCGGAGCATTCGGCGCGTTGGATCGGCGCGCCTTGGTAGTGGATCGAGTCGACTTCAATTTGCCAGGGCTTAAGCAAATTCAAAGCGCTGAGGTCTAGGCGCTTAAAACCGATTTGCAAACCGCGCCCGTCGGCTTTGGCGAGGGCTTCCTTGGCGCTCCAAAATTGCAAAAACTTAACGCTCGGTTGCGCCGCTTGTTCGACCAGGATCTGTTCGCTTGGAGATAGCACGCGCGCGCTGAGGCGTTGCCAATTTAACGGACGGTCAACTCGCTCGATATCTACGCCAACAGCGACTCTCGCGAGCGCATACACGCTTTGACCAGCACAGTGGCTCACGCTGATGCCCTCGCTGCGCCCAACCAGCAGCGGTTTACCGTGCGCGCCGCGCTGGATGTCGGGCATGCAGCCAAGCTGTGTGTGCAGCCACTCCAACAGGTGCGCGCGTGGCAATGGCGCTTGCGAAAACCACTTTAGCGCAAGCAAATCGGCGCTGAGTTCGCTCACATTACCGGCAGTTTCTCGGAAAAATCGTAGTCGGGCTCAGTGGACGGCGCGTGGATCACATCGGCTTGCACATAGTCGATATTGGCCTGTTGGGCGCGGTTGAGCACACCCACGTTGGGGATGCCGCAGACAATCACGCTGCGTCCGAGCTTGCGTGCTTCAGCGACAAGCTGCGGTAATTTCAGCAAGAAATCAGGTGAGGTCGCTTTGCGATCGAGCTTGACGTAGCTGGCGGCCAATCCGCCCGCGCCGGTTTTGGCAAACAGCTGTGGTTCAAATCGATTGATGCAAACCTGCACGCCCTGGCGGCCTAAACCATAAGCAATCTGCGCCATCCCGGGCATGTCCTGAAATACCTCAAGGTGCGAATACTCCAGAGTAATGCCGGTGCCTGAGAGTTTGCGTGAGCGCAATTCTTGATCAAGCCAGGGCAGCAGGGATTGTTCGGCTAAGCTGGCTGCTGATTGGCGTACAAACAAGCGCAGTTGACGCCCACGTTTGAGCTGCTCGGCGCGCACGTTCAGGGCTTCCGCGAGGAGCCAGCGGTCAATCGCCACCAGCCGCCCAAATTTTGCGGCGATTGGCGCAAAGCCGGTGCGGTCCAGCCACGATTCGTCCTCGCGCGCCTTGAGCTTGAGGTTGAGCTCGTATTGTCCGACCAGCTTGCCGTGCAGCGGCACGATCGCTTGAAACTCGATCAGCCGATGGGTGCTAGGTTCTTCCGCTGCCTTCACCGGGGGGCTGGGTTTTACCGGCACGACGGGTTTGTTAGCTAAAGGCTTCGCAACGAAAGCCGCTGGCGCTGCGCTTGCGTTCGGCTGTGCAGCTGCTAAAGCTTGCGGCTGCACCGCGACCGGCGGCAAAGTTTGCACGATAAAACCCAGTTCCAAGGCGCCCGCGCGCAAGCGATCGGGCAAGCGCGGCCATTGGTCGAGCGCAAAATCTTTGGTTTGCGCCGCTTTCAACATCGCGCGCGCTTTGCGCACTCGAGCGGACACCGCCGACATCAAATGCCGCGGCCGAATAGGCTTGGTCAAAAAGTCGTCGCCGCCTAGGCTGATGGCGTCGAACTGGATATTCAAATCTTCAATGCCGGACAGGAAAATGATCGGCACCTGGTGCAGATCGGGGCGCTCGCGGATAATTTGGGTCATCTCCATGCCGGAGATTTCAGGCAGCGCTAGGTCTAGCAGGATTAGCTCGGGCGTGGCGTGTTTTAAGTACTCCAGCGCCTTGAGCGACTCATGCACGACGTGCGTGGCCATGCCGCGCTGGCGCAAGATAATGTCGCAATACAGCGCCTGCGAACGATCGTCGTCGACGATCAGCACGCGATACGCGTCGCGGTCTGCGTGCACCGCGATGTCGTCAATGCGCGTACTGACTTTGCTGACGCTAAACGGCGCCGGAAAATAGGCGTCGGCCAGCGTGCTCATCGCCAGCAGGCGCCGCGCGAGATCGCCGTTGTCGGACAGCACAATGCGCGCCACTCGGTCGGAGTCTGGGTTTGCCTGCAGGCCGATCTGGCGATTGATCGCGCGCATCGCCGAGAGCAAGCGCGCGTCAACCACCAGCACGCCAGGGCGCATGCGCCGCAACTCATCGAGCAAGGTGCGCGGTGAGGTGAAGCTCAACACGCGGTAACCGCGGCTTTTCAGTTCGGTGGGCAGCTCAGCGGCAAATTGCTCGTCAATGCGCAGAAAAAACACCAGGCGCGATTCAAATTTGACCGGCTGGGCGGCCTTTACTTCGGCACCCGAGCGCCCAAGTGCAGGATCGACGCCCACTTCGGCTAACACGCTGCCCAGATTGGAGATCAGCGCTTCGAGCACGCCGAACTGTTGCTCGTTGGGCTTGGTGCCCGATGCTACGAAAGAATCCAGAAACAGTCCGATCTCGCTGGCGCGCTCGCGTACGCGTGGCAGCCCCGCTTCGTCGCTCGAGGAGGCGATCAGCGAGATATCCAGACGCAAGTCGTTGGCGGTCACCCCGCTCCAACCCTGCGAGCGCAGCTGCTGCCACGATTTAATCACCGCGCGACAGCGTTCAAGCCACGGGTTGGCGGGTGTGGTCAAGCTCATGGGTGGCTGAATTAAAACTCGGATTTAACGGCTTCGGATGCTACCGCGTCAGTGCCTGACGATGCCATGAAGCAGCAGGCTAAAACGCGAGCGATGTGTGAGAAAAACCCGGGCTCAGTTACGACGCGGTCATCGGGATAAAACCGCTATTCGGACCGCCTGGCAAATAATGGTCGACCAGCAAGAACGCAAATAGCGCCATCAAATACACGATTGAATACCAAAACACCTGCATTGGCAGCTCTGCATCGTCGGGTCGGCGCAGCAGAGCAATCGCGTAATGTAAAAACACGCCGCCCAACAGCACCGCGCCGCCGACGTAAAACGCGCCGCTCATGCCGGTCAGCCACGGCAGCAGCGTGACCATGAACAGCAAAATCGTGTAATACAAAATATGCCAGCGGGTGAACGGAATGCCGTGCGTAACCGGCAACATTGGGATATCCACTGCCGCGTAATCGTCGCGGCGATGGATCGCAAGCGCCCAAAAATGCGGCGGGGTCCACACGAAAATAATCAGAAATAGCAGCAACGAGTAAGCGTGGATGTCGTTGGTGACCGCCACCCAACCCAAAACAGGCGGTGCGGCACCGGCGGCGCCGCCGATGACGATGTTCTGCGGCGAGGCGCGTTTAAGAAAGACCGTGTAAATCACCGCGTAGCCGATCAGCGAGGCGAAGGTAAGTCCAGCGGTTAGCGGGTTCACCAAGAAAAACAGCATCAGCATCGAGATCACGGTGAGCGTGAGCGCGAAAACCAGCACGTTCAGCTCGCTTAGCGCGCCGCTGGGTAGCGGTCGATTGCGCGTGCGTACCATCACCGCATCGGCCTTGCGATCGAGCAAATGGTTGATTGCCGCCGCTGCCGATGCGGCAAGCCAAATTCCAAGCGTTCCCCATAGCAAAGCGCTCACCGGCGGCAGGCCCGGCACCGATAAAAACATGCCGATTACCGCGGTGAAAACTATCAGCAGCACAACGCGCGGCTTGGTCAGCTCAAGATATTGCAATGCAATGGACGCCAAAAGAATGCCTCAAAGTGCGGGACGCGCCGCTAAAGCGCGCGCGGGCGTGAGCCGATGCAGGCAGTTTATCAACGCGGCCATCAGCAAAGCGGCGGTGGCGGTATGCGCGGTGGCCACCGCGATCGGCAAACCCCACAGCACGTTGGCAATGCCTAAGCTGATTTGCGCGAAAAGTGTGCCGAGCAGCAGTGCCACGGGCCAACGCAGCGCGTGCAGTCGAAACAAGCCAATTGCAAGAATCAGTAAGTAGCTGCCGACGACTATTGCACCGATCCGATGGCTTAAGTGAATCGCAACGCGCGCCGCGTTATCGAGCACGCCGCCTTCATAGTCCACGCCCAAGCCGCGCCACAAAACGAAACCCTCGCGAAAATCAGCAGTCGGCCACCAGCTGCCTTGGCAAGTCGGAAAATCAGGGCAGGCGAGCGCCGCGTAGTTCGTCGACGTCCAGCCGCCCAGAAAAATCTGCGCGGTCAACAGGGCTACGCCGGTCCAAACCCAGTAACGCAGCCTTGCGCTGCTTGGGTCGTTCGTTGGCTGTCTGCGATAGCGCAGTGCCACCCACACTAGCAGCACAAACACGGAAATGCCGCCGAGCAAATGTGCGCTGACGATGATCGGCTTGACCTGCTCGGTCACCGTCCATTTGCCGAGCAGGCCTTGGAAAATAACCAAGGGCACCAGAATTAAACTCGCCACGAGTGGCACGCGAGGATCTTGGCGCAAACGCCAAGCGTAATAGCCCAGGATCAAAATGATCAGACCTAAGCCCGAGGCAAGGTAGCGATGGACCATCTCGCGCCACGCTTTGCCGATCTCTACCGGGCGTTCGGGGTGTGCGCTGTCGGCAATCAGTATTTCGTGCGCTTGATCAGGCCAGGTAAAGTGGCCGTAGCAGCCCGGCCAATCTGGACAGCCCAAACCCGCGTGCGAGAGGCGCACATAGGCGCCTTTCGCGATGACGATTAGCGTAAGCGCGGCCGCGAGCCACGCCAACCATTGAAACCAAGAACGGCGCATTTACTTTCCGAGTGGCGAGAATTTAAGAAGGATGTGCAAATCCTTGCGCACTCCGGTGGCATCAAAGCCCGGCGGATAGCGCATCAGGATATTGCCGAGTGGATCCATTAGCACCAGCCAGCCGTTCTGGTTGACCGATGGGATGGCTTGCGCCATGGCGATCTTTAGCGCCGTCGTCGGCGGCATATCGCGGATCACGTCCGGCGGTAAGGCCTCGCTCAGCTCCGGGCTGGTTGGGAAAAAGCGCACCCCGATGCGATCAAAATCACGCCCGACCGCCACATGCAGCTGATGAAGGGTCTTTATGTCGCGTGCGCAAGCACCCGTGCAAGCCCCTGCGTTCGCATAGATCAGCCACCACGCATTTTTCGGAGCGCTTTGTTCGAATCCAACATACGGTAGCGCCACAGTAACCACTGGCTTTAACAGCTCGCCATAGTTGCGCGTGCTGTTTGGCTTGAATTGAAAGAACGTTGAGTTCATCAAAACGGCGAGACATACCGGCGTAAAGAACAGCAAAAACAGGCCGATCAGGGTAAGGCGATTTTTTGTTTGTGGGCTCATGGCGACCGATTGGTGACATATCGACGAAATAAAAGGATCAAATAGACGCACGCCAAACCGGCAGCCAGCGCGCGCCATTGAAAGGCATAAGCACGGTGTCTATCTGGCGCCATGCCTAAGGTTGGGCGCGGCTCAACCGCGTATGCGCCTGGCTGCGCGGGGTCTAGCTTGAGAATCAACGCTCCGGCCAAATTGCCGCCCAGTAAGGCAAGCTCGCGCTGCTCAACGCGGGTGCTCAACACGTACGGACCCGCGATCGCGGCGTTAGTGCCAAGCTCTAGGCCAGCTGACGGTGGTGGGCTTAGAGTGCCGGTCAGCTCAACTTGCCCGCTAGGAGTGGTGACCACAGGAAGCTGCTCGCGTGAGCGAGGATCGCGCTCGATCCAGCCGCGCTCAACGATTAACGGCGTTGTACCAATGTCGGTTTGCAGCGCGCTGTAAAGCAGCAATCCCGAGCGCCCTGCGCGCATTTGATTGTCTAGAAATAGCAGCGGTTGCGCCCGAAAATGGCCGCTCACTGCGATGCGGCGATAAAGGTTGTCAGCGCGCCAATCAATACGAGAAAGTGCCACCGGCGCTGCCTGAGCAAACGAATCAAAACGCTCGATTCGGGCACTCTTCATCTCAGCCCGGTCGACTTGCCAAGTGCCCAGTTGCAAGAAACTGCCACACACTGCAAACGCAGCCAATCCGCCAACCACCCACGACAGCCAGGTGCTGTTGGGGCGCGGCAAAGCTGCACCGGGCGGTGCGGTAATTGGCTGACTCACTGACATTTACGCATGATGTCCAAATCGCAGGCTACGGCGCGTGTATACGGCGCTTAGTCACTCTTGACGTTACGTTACGCCTCAACATTTGTGGGGCGTTCACCGTGCTGATTAAGCTGATTATTTTCGGGTTCCTTGCCTACATCGTCTTTAACTTGGCGATGGGCTGCTATTACATGCTGACCAATCAGGGTAAAACCGAGCACACCGTGCGTTCATTGACCAAGCGCATCGGCTTTTCTATCCTGCTGATTGTGCTGATCATGCTCGGGATTTATACCGGCATGATCAAACCGCACGGGGTGATGTAGCGCAGTTGACTCGAAAGCTAGTCGATGCCCGATCAAACCACGTAGACAAAGACAAACAGTCCTAGCCACACGACGTCAACGAAGTGCCAGTACCACGCCACCGCTTCGAAACCGAAGTGATTTTCTTTGTTGAAATGGCCTTTGATGCAGCGGAACAAAATTACCGTCAGCATGATTACGCCAAGCGTCACGTGCATACCGTGAAAACCGGTGAGCATGAAGAACGTGGATCCGTAAACGCCCGAGCCCAGCGTTAAGTTCAATTCGGTGTAGGCGTGATGGTATTCGTAGACTTGGAAGTATAAAAACAGCGCGCCCAAACCGATGGTCGCGGCTAACCACCAGCACAGCGGCGCACGGCGTCCCTGGATCAAGGCCCAATGCGCAAAAGTGAGAGTCAAACCCGAGGCCAACAACAGCAGCGTATTGATTAACGGCAATCCCCAAGTGGGAATGGTTTTAAATGCGCCGCCCATGCCAGCGGGCCCGGCTGACGGCCACGCTGCCTCGAAAGCGGGCCATAAAAATTCGTTGGTCGCTACCTTATCGCCTTCACCGCCTAGCCACGGCACCGAGTACATCCGCGCATAAAAAAGTGCGCCGAAAAACGCCGCAAAAAACATCACCTCAGAGAAGATGAACCACACCATGCCCATGCGAAAGGACACGTCCACTTGGCCGTTGTACATACCGCTGACCGATTCGCGGATCACCGTGCCAAACCAGCCGAACAGCATAAAGATCATCACGCCGACGCCCGCAAACATCATCCACTGCGAGCTGGCACCCCCAGTCTCGTTAAGCAGGCCCGCGGCACCGACCACAATCAGCGTCAAACCAATCGACCCCAAAATAGGCCAGTGCGAGCCGTGCGGAACGTAGTACTGACCAGTCGATGGGCTAGCGTGCGCCATAAAAAACCTTTAATTGTCGGTGCATTGAATCAGAGAGCGACGAGCTTGGCCGTGGCAGTTGGATTGTTGAAGAAAGTATACGACAGCGTTACGAGATCAACGTTTTCCGGAAGCTTTGGGTCGATCACAAACCGCACCAGCATGCGACGACTTTCGCCTGCCTCAAGCTTTTGCTCGGTGAAGCAAAAGCACTCGGTTTTGTTGAAATAAATGGACGCCTCGCCCGGCGCAACACTTGGAACGGCTTGGCCGACAACCGGGGTGAGCGCCAGGTTGACGGTATCGAAATAGGCTTCGCTCAACTCTCCCAGGCGCACCGTCATTTCAGGTATTTCGGGTGTGAACTGCCATTGCAATGCGCTGTTGACGGTGGTGACAAACTGCAAGCGCACTTTGCGTTCACTTAAGTCAGCAGCACGAGCGGACGCTACTGAAATCTGCCCAGTTTTGCCATTCAGGCCGGTGATCTCGCACAGCACGTCATAGATCGGTACGAGGCTGAAGCCAAATAAGAACATGATCGACGCGGCAATCAGGCCGCGTTTGAGCAACCGCCGGTTGGCATTAATTAAAAATTTTTGTGAGTCCATCAAGACCGATGCTCATGATCAGAAATCCTACAAATACCGACACTGCAATGGCCGCAAGAACAATTGCTGTGCGCTTTGCCGCTCGGCGGTTTTCGTTGATTTGCGACATTAATGAGTTCCCTCTGCTTGGCCGCATCTAGCTGCCAAGCAGAAGGGCTGCTTGCTAGTGCACGCCGTGCGCGAGCTTGGTGTAGTCAATTGTGGGCGGCGTCTGGAAAGTGTGGTGCGGGGCCGGGGATGGCAGCGTCCACTCAAGACCTTTGGCTCCTTCCCAAACCTGCGACGTTGCCTTGGTTTTGGAGAAATACACGCAATGGATGACCACGCCAGCAAAGATGAGCTGACTCAGGCCAAACCAAAAACCGCCGATTGAGGAGATTTCGTTGAAGCCTGCAAACGCGATGTTGTAGTCAGGAATTCGCCGTGGCATGCCGGCCAAACCCAAGAAATGCTGCGGGAAGAACAGCACGTTTGCCGAAATCATCGTGTTCCAAAAATGAATCTTGCCCCAGCGCTCGGAATACATATTGCCACTCCACTTGGGCAGCCAGTAGTACGTTGCCGCCATCAGCGCAAAAATAGCGCCGGTTACCAGCACGTAGTGAAAGTGCGCGACCACAAAGTAGGTGTCGTGATACTGAAAATCCGCAGGAACGATTGCCAGCATCAAGCCGGAAAAGCCGCCGATTGTGAAAAGAATGACGAACGCAATCGCAAACAGCATCGGCGATTCAAACGTCATTGCGCCTTTCCACATCGTGGACACCCAGTTGAACACCTTAACCCCCGTAGGCACGGCGATCAGCATGGTCGAGTACATGAAAAAAAGCTCCGCGCCGAGCGGCATGCCGACCGTGAACATGTGATGCGCCCAAACAATAAAGCTCAAGAACGCGATTGAGGCCGTCGCATACACCATCGCGTTGTAGCCAAATAGCGGCTTGCGCGCGAAAGTCGGGATGATCTCTGAGACCACGCCGAACGCCGGCAAAATCAGAATGTAAACCTCCGGATGGCCGAAGAACCAGAAGATGTGTTGAAACATCACCGGATCGCCACCACCGGCTGCGTTAAAAAAACTGGTGCCGAAGAACTTGTCGGTTAGCAGCATGGTCACGGCACCCGCGAGGACCGGCATCACCGCGATCAACAAAAATGCGGTGATCAACCAAGTCCACACAAAAATCGGCATGTTGAGCAAGTTCATGCCCGGTGCGCGCATGTTCAAAATGGTCGCGATGATGTTGATCGCGCCCATGATTGACGAGATCCCCATTAAGTGAATAGCGAAAATCACAAATGCAGTGGAATTGCCGCCCTGCAACGACAGCGGGGGATACAAAGTCCAGCCACCCGCAGGCCCACCGGAGCTCATAAACAGCGTGGAAAGCAGGATGGTGAACGCAAAGGGCATGATCCAGAAGGACCAGTTGTTCATGCGCGGCAGGGCCATGTCTGGCGCGCCAACCATCATTGGGATCATCCAATTGGCCAAACCGACCCACGCTGGCATCACCGCGCCGAAAATCATCACCAGCGCATGCATGGTAGTCATCTGGTTAAAAAACTCAGGCTGCACTAACTGCAAGCCCGGCTGAAAAAGCTCGGCGCGGATGATCATTGCCATCGAGCCGCCGACAAAGAACATGATCAACGCGAAGACCAGATACAGCGTGCCAATGTCTTTATGGTTGGTGGTGAACAACCAGCGATCCAGGAAGCCTTTCGGCTTGTGGTCGTGGTCGTCGTGCGAATGGTCTTGCGCGTGGCCGTAGGAAGAAACTTCTGCGCTCATTGCGGTATGCCTTTGCTTAAATTTTTTGTCATGGAGATTGCGACGCTTGATCTTTGCTTAGCGGCGGCGGACTGAATGGTGCTAAAGCGTCGGCCCTACAGGTGCTGCACTTGGCACACCCGCCGCTGGCAAACCTGCCGTTGGCAAACCCGTCGTTGGCACAGTCAGCGCTACTTCTGGCGTCTTGCCTTGCTGCACATAGCGCAGATCCGAAGGCGTGCCGCGTTGGTCAGCAATCCATTTCGAGTAATCCTCTTTGACCACCGCCCTCACGACGATCGGCATAAAACCGTGGTCCTTGCCGCACAGTTCAGCGCATTGGCCGCGATAGGTACCGGGTTCGTCAATATAGGTCCAGGCTTCGTTGATGAAGCCCGGAATCGCGTCGCGCTTCCAGCCCAACGCTGGCACCCACCAAGCGTGCAAAACGTCGTCGGCGGTGATCAAAAAGCGGATTTTGGTTTTGGTCGGCAAAACCAATTCTTTGTCCACATCGAGCAAATAATGTTGGTATTTCTCAGCGACTGGATCGCGGCCCGATTTTGGCCGCCGAATCTCATTACTGCGCGCGGCCAATGAGGAGACAAACCCCACTTTCTCATCGATATAGTCGTAGCGCCATTTCCACTGATAGCCGGTCACTTTGACGGTCATCGTGGTGCCGCGGGAATCAGACATATCAATCAGTACCCGCGTCGCAGGAATCGCCATGACCACCAAAATGGCGATCGGTGCGACGGTCCAGATAATTTCCGCCGTGGTCGAGTGGCTGAACTGTGCAGGTTTAACGCCGAGCGATTTGCGATGTTTGTACATCGACCAAAACATCGCGCCAAACACCAAAACGCCGATCGCGCAGCAGATGTAGAACATCAGCATGTGCAAGTCGTGGACTTCGCCCGCAACTTTGGTCGCGCCGGTAGTCATGTTGAGTTGCCAAGGCACTCGATCTTGCGGAGCCGCGTGAGCGACGGTAGCTATTGCGCTGAACGAAGCGAACCCCAAGCCAGCGATGAGTCGCAATGAGTTGCGAATCTCAATCGTCATACGCACAACCTCTCGAAAAAAAATTTGAGCTTTTAACAGCCGCAAATATAGTCTCTTTTGGCGCTCTTCGGCAAGCGAAAAAGCCAATAAACACAAGGCTCTGCGCGTGATTTTATTTGACACACGGCGTTGCTAAAACTTTCACGAAAGTGACGTTCGGAGACGGTGTGTTGGGTTTGCGGGTGGCGATTGGGTTACGCTTTGCCGCGAGTCAGTCAGGCAGTCGCTCTCGAGAGTCAATTCGAGGGAGGAAAGTCCGGGCTCCACAGGGCAGGGTGCCAGGTAACACCTGGGCGGCGTGAGCCGACGGAATAGTGCAACAGAAAGATACCGCCTCGATCAAGCTGGCAACAGCTAGGCCGCGGTAAGGGTGAAATGGTGCGGTAAGAGCGCACCGCGCACGTGGTAACACGGTGTGGCAAGGCAAACCCCACTCGGAGCAAGACCAAATAGGAGATCGTATGGCGCGGCCCGCGTTGATCTCGGGTAGGTTGCTTGAGGCTCAAGGTGACTTGAGTCCCAGATGAATGGCTGTCCACGACAGAACCCGGCTTATCGACTGACTCGTTTTTTTGATTTTGGCAAACCAAGCGCATCAGCGCTTGGTGAGTCACTAGGTTGGCGATTACACTGCCCACCCGTTTTGACATCGAATTCACCGTGATGAAATCCACGATTGGGCTGGCTTTGCTGATGCTGGTCAGCGACGGCGCTGTGCCAACAGCCGAACAGGATGCCGCGCGCATTGAGCAGCTGGTGTTGGCTGAGCTCAGCGGCACGCCGAGTGTGGCCTCTGAGGAAAGTGGGCCGGCGTTTGTGCGCCCGAGCAAAGCACCAAACCCTTCAGCTGGAAACGCTAATGCCGCCGATCCTTCGGTGGTTAGCTTCGACCAGCTGCGCAGTCTCATCGGGAAACGCGTGCGATTCACAACCAAAAGCGGCCATCGCCATGTCGCGATTGTCGATGCAGTGGACGGTTCAAACGTGCGCCTGCTGGTGCGTATGCCCGGCGGTCAAGCCACCTACAACTTAACGCGCGGTCAAATCGCGCAGATCAAGAGAATTTAAGCAAATGGAAATGGTGTTTGCGCGCTTCGCGGCGATTCTGGTGCTGGTCTGGATCATCACTATCGCGCTGCATATTTGGTGCGTGGTCAAAGTGGCGCGCTCCAGTGGGCTGTATGCGGCAGCGGTGTTGTTTCTGCCCTTCGCTAATTACTTTGCGCTGTTTTCCTACTGGGGCGATGACGACAGCGACATCCGCAAGCCGATGGCGTACTCGCACCTTTTATGGCTGTTGACCCTGATATTTTTGTGGACCTTTGGACAGAAGCAAATTGCGACCCTTGTCGCTCTCGATCAGCAGGCGTCAGCAGCAATCGCCGCTTCAGAATCCGCCGATTACCCCCAATACGAGGGCGAAGCGCGCGCAGTGTCCAAACGCTATCGCGAGCTGGTTGGGGCTTTGAAAAAAGAATACGGTAGCGTCGAGCTCAAACGGATCAAAGCAACGTTGAATGTGCCCAAGCATTTTCGCTTTATCAGCGCCGAGAGCTTGACGGCGCTGGGCAATGAATTTGATATCGGCGTCGACGATGAAACTTTGGGTTGGCTGGTCCACGAACGCATTGACTTGGCGGCTAGCGACTCGTGGCATATCGAGGTGCATTGGGATGGGCAGGGTTTTTCGAGCGAGGCTGATTTCGCGACCAAGCCGGCGAAAGACTTTCTAGCCGAGGCGCAGCGCCTTTCGGTCAAACTGTCACGGCGCAATGCCGAAGCGGGCATGAAGCAGTATTCATTTATGGGTTTGCCCAGCCAGCCGCAGTGGTTGGCAAGCGAGCGCATTGCGACGTGGGTTGAAGACCTCGTTTGGGAAGGAGAAACCGAGCACACGCTGGACTGCTACGCGCTCAGGCAGGCGCGCTATGGGGTGCTGGTTTTTTTCATCGTCGACCAACCGCTGACCCGTCAGGAACTTTGTTTGAGCGCGGTCCGTTTGGGCGCGCGCTCTATCCGGTTTGCGCCAGCGCAGGATGTCAACGAGCGCAACCCACAGCGCGACACTCAATCATCGTACGTACTTGCTGACTATGTAACCGGGCGCATTGGGCTGCCAGAGAAGTAGCGACTGCCCGCCCACGCAAGCGCTAGGTTCAGCGGGACGGCCAGGCCCAAAATCTCGCCGTTTGCCTGCGAAAAAGCCGGTAGCCATTGGATCAACACGGCAAGCACAGCAAGCGTTCCAAATAGTTGCCACAAACGCCGCTTGATTGCCGCCCCTCGCCAGAGGAAGGCGAGTAATCCGAGCGGATTTAACACCAGAATATTCTCGTTCGGCCAAGCCATTGTATGGGCGGTCAGCGAACCCAGAGCCACCACGATCAAGCCTGCGATGGCGATCGATGAAACCCACAGCAAACTCATCGCGCGCAGCCACCAGGCATTCTCTGATTTGATCTGGGCCAGCGCCAACAGCAGCGCGCCCGCGATGCCGAGCAATAAGGCTTGCCAGAGTCGGGATGGCGAGTATTCCGGCGGCGGGGCAAACTTGCCGGCAACCAGCTCACGCTCCGAGCGCACCAGTGATTGCAACTGGCCCTCGGCGTTGCTTAGCTGCACATCGCGCAAGCTCACGCTGAGGCGATCTGGCAAAAATGCCTCATCCCACATCGACAGCGCAGGATCAGCGCGCTCGCCCAAACCAATGTGCAGCGCAGCCCACATCGGCACATTGTCAAACAGTGAGCGCAGGGTGTGCATGCGATAGCTCATGCCGTTTGAACGCCCCACCAGTTCGCGTTTCAGCGCGCCGCCGAGAACCCGATCGAGCAGATCGCGCACTTTGGTTGAACAGTTGCTCAAGAAATAGTCGTAGTCGTACTCACGGTGTTTTGGGTCCCGATTCCATTCGAGGAAACGTGCCGTTTCGGCCGCCTGTTCGGCGTTGAACTCAAGCATTTGCAGGCGAATGCTGCGACCCTCCTTCACATAGCGGCGCAAATCGAGATCTGCAGGCAGGCCGTCCATTTCATAGCGCATTTGGCCTTTCAGAAAGCGCCAGAAAAAATCTTTCTGCTCAAAATCGAAAAACCCATAGCTATAAAGCGTCGCGCGGTCGTGTTTCGCGTCTTTGACTAAAATCGCGTTGTGCCCAAAACGTTGCCAGTAGATCGGGCCCGGCCCAATGGTGACCAAGCCGATCTCGAAGCGCTGCACAGTGGCGGTTTTTGCGCTTCCGAGGACGCTGAGCAGCGCCAATAAAAGTCCGGCAATGACTCTCACGGTGCTGCGAGCGATGAACCTCTGAGCGCAAGACGCCCGGTCAGTCACGGCTAAGTCGCTCACGCAGCAACAGGATCGGTGCGCGCGAACTCAAGCAGATGCAGACGCCGCGCGTCGGCTTTCAACACCGCGATCGTGTAGGGCCCCAATCTCAACGTCTCACCGCGCTCGGGTAGGCGGCCAAATTCAGAGGTCACCAACCCGCCGATGGTGTCGTAGTCCTCGTTGGAATAATCCACTTCAAAATGAGCGTTGATATCGGCGATGGGCGTTAAAGCCTTGACCCAAACCCGGCCATCCGGTTGATCGACAATAAAACGGTCGACCTCGTCCTCGGCATCGTGCTCATCGTCAATCTCGCCGACGATTTGCTCGAGCACGTCCTCAATGGTGACCAAACCTGCAATGCCGCCGTATTCATCGACCACCATCGCCATATGGTTGCGGTTTTGCCGAAATTCTTTGAGCAGCACGTTTAGGCGTTTGCTTTCAGGAATGATCGTGACCGGGCGCAACAATGAGCCCAAGCCGAGTTTGAGTTCAGGCGTGGCCAGTAGTTTCAGCAAATCTTTGGCCAGCACAATGCCAAGCACTTCATCAGAACCCTCGCCCATTACTGGAAAGCGCGAGTGCCCGGAAGCGATCACCGTGCGCAGCAGCTCGTCTAGGCCTGCTTCGATGTCCAGCGCCACCATTTGGGCGCGCGGCACCATGACATCACCGACCTGGCGTTCAGACACCTGCAGCGCGCCTTCGATCATGCGCAGGGTGTCGCTGTCGAGCAATCCGTTAGCCTTGGCCTCGCTTAAAATCTCGACCAATTCAGATTTATTGCGCGGCTCGCCGGAGAAGGCTTGCGCTAATCGCTCAAACCAGGATTTCGGGACCGCTTGATTTTCGTCACTCATTGCTTGAGCGCTTTGGCTCACGTGCCTCATTGTGGGGAATCGAAGTCTATAACAAGCGCATCAATGCTTAGGGATCTTGGGGCAGTTTGAAAAACCTACTGCGCTTCAGATTTTTCAAACTGCCCCGTGGCATGACTTGCTACACTCAGGCGCGAATTCGACTTGGCGTTCACGCGCCGCCAACGTGTTTCTGGGGGTTTTACATGAGCAATCCGCTACAAGCAGGGCAACGCTTTGGCAAATATGAAATCGTCCAATTAATCGGACGGGGGGGCATGGCCGACGTCTACGAGGCTATGGACACAGTCTTGCTCAGGCGCGTTGCGCTGAAGATTTTGCCGCCAGAATTTTCGCGCGATGAGGAGCGCGCCGCGCGTTTCATCAAAGAAGTGCGCACCGCAGCCGCGTTGCAACACCCAGGCATCATCACGATCTACGAAGTCGACAAGCACGACTCTTGCAACTATTTCTCGATGGCTCTGCTGACCGGCGGTGACCTAAAGCAAAAGATTCGCGGCGGCATCAAAGTCGAAGACGCCATCGATATCACCGTTAAAATTGCTAATGCGCTTGACCACGCGCATCGCAAAGGGCTGATCCATCGCGATATTAAACCCGAGAACATCGTTTTCAACGCTGACGGTGAACCAGTGGTTGCCGATTTCGGGATCGCCAAAGCGACTTCAGGCGGCACCCAAATGACCGCGATGGGCATGCTGATTGGCACGCCTCGCTACATGAGCCCGGAACAAGCGCGCGGAGAAGCTGAACTCGACGGGCGCTCCGATTTTTATTCGCTCGGCGTGGTGTTCTACGAAATGCTGACCGGCAACGTGCCGTTCGACGCGCAAACCACGATGGCGATCCTGTTGAAGCACATTCAAGACCCGCCGCCGGTGCTCGCGGATTCGCTCAGCAAATATCAGCCCTTCCTCGACAAGTTTCTGGCCAAAGAGCCGTCAGACCGCTTCTCCAATTCGCAAGAAGTGGCCGCCGCGTCGCGCCAGTTCAAAACCAATACCGGCAAAATTGCAGCACCCGTGTTGTTGCGCCCGAAAGCCGACGGCGAGTCCCAGTTCACCACCAAGCGTCGCCCGACTGAACCGGTTGCGCTGTCGATGGAAGAGCAGCTTGCGCGAATTGAGCCTGTCTCAAAAAGCGGGCCCGTTGCGGAAAAGAAAGGCGGATTGCCGATCATTCCAATTGCGATCGCTGCGGCGGTATTGCTCGCCGTTGGCGGCTACTTTATGTTCGGTCGCTCAAGCGATCCCGTGCCCACGCCAGCGGTTGTTGCAGCCTTGCCAACACCCGCCCCTGATCCTGTACCGCCGCCGGTGGCTGCGGCTGAGCCAGTGGATCCGCTCACCGCCGTTACGCCCAACTTGGCAGTGAGCAATTCTGATATCGATAGCGAATTGATGTCGAGTCCGGCGTTAATGCGTGAGAAAAAGATCATCGAGCTTGCGCAGGCTGCCGAAGTGCATTTCCGCGGCGGCCGCTATACCGCGCCGGCCGGCGGCAATGCACTGGAAACATATCGGGCGCTTCTGCAAGTGGATCCGGCAAGCTCAGATGCTCGGCAGGGTATCGCCAAGCTCATTCAAACTTTGATGGCGCGCGCAACCACGGCTATTCAGGCGAAAGATGTAGCCGCGGCTGACAGTGCCATCGCACAGGTCAAGCTGGTTGACGCGCAAGCGGCAGGGTTACGTGAAATGGAAGCGGCAATCGCGGCCACCAAGAAGGAAAGCGATGCAGCAGCGGTCGCCGCCGCGACGCCACCTCCAGCACCAAGACCGGCAACCACAACCGCACCACCGCCAGCGACGGCGTCAACGACCCCGGCCAAGCCTGCGTCGACGCCAAAGCCGGCAGCCAGCGGCCCTAGTTCGCCGGTTGCACTTCTGCGGCGCGTTGAGCCGGACTATCCGCGCGATGCCTTCCGCAAGCAAACCGAAGGCCGCGTACAGGTCACTTTTTTGGTCACCGCTGATGGCAAAGTCGCTGAAGCAAAAGTGAAGTCCTCGAGCCCGCCGCGCGTGTTTGATCAAGCGGCACTGCGCGCGATCAACCAGTGGACATTCAAGGCAGCCGTGGAAAACGGCAAGCCGGTGGCCAAACGCGCTGAGCAAACTTTTGAATTCACGCTTAATTGAGCGAAGTCCGCCGACTTCAACCGACGAGATCGAGCCGCAGCACGGCATCGATCTCGATCGCCTAGCCCGCTATCTTGCAAGCAACGTCAGCCAGCTAGGCGCCCTCAAAAAGGTGCGAAAATTCAAGGGCGGGCAGTCGAACCCGACCTTTTGGCTGGATTGCGAAAACCAAAGCGCCGTGTTGCGCCGCAAGCCGCCGGGTGTGCTGTTGAAATCTGCGCACGCCGTCGAGCGCGAGTTTCAAGTGATCCAGGCGCTTGCAGGAAGCGCAGTCCCGGTCGCTCAGGCCTTTGCGCTATGTGAAGATTCAGACGTGATTGGAAGCCCGTTTTATGTGATGGGCTTTGTTGAAGGCCGGATTTTCTGGGATCCAGCGCTCGAAGAAATAAGCCCCAGCGAGCGTGCGGCGTATTTTACCGAGATGGCGCGCGTGTTGGCGGCTATCCACGAAGTCAATGTTCTTGAAGTAGGGCTTTCACAGTTTGGCCGTGCGGGTAACTATTTCTCGCGACAAATTGCGCGCTGGACTGAGCAGTATCGGCTCTCAGAACTCAACCCCAACGCCGACATGGACCGGTTAATTGGGTGGCTGCCGGTCAATGTGCCTGCCGGCGATGACGAGGCCTGCTTGGTGCACGGCGACTTCCGCATCGATAACCTGATTTTTCATCCGACCGAGCCGCGCATTTTGGCAGTCGTCGATTGGGAACTCGCGACGCTCGGGCATCCGCTCGGGGATTTGTCCTATGCCTGCCTCACTTGGCGACTGCCGAGAATGGGGCCCATCAAGGGTTTGCTCGGCCTTGATCTCAGCGCGCGCCAATTGCCGACAGAGGAGGCTTTCAAAGCCGAATATTGCCGACAGCGCCAGCGCGATTTGCCCGACTCGTGGCACTTTTACATCGCATTCAACCTGTTTCGCTTGGGCGCCATCGCTCAAGGCGTAGCCAAGCGCGCAAGTGTCGGACAGGCGTCGAGCAAGCAGGCCGATCAGGTCGGTGCGATGGTGCCGATCATTGCAAAAGCCGCCGTTCAATTGATTCCCTGACGCGCAGCGCGCGTTTGATGGCTGCTTCGCGCCGTGACTAATCGGCGATTCAACGCGCGGCAAATACCGCTACTCTCCGGATCATTCTTCTCAAAAACTTAAAGCCGCCCATGGAATTTCTTAAAAGCCTGTTTAAGTTCATCGACCGCTCCCGACGCGTGGTCATCAACCTGGTGTTCTTGTTTTTTATCGGATTTTTGCTGCTGTTGCTGATCGTGGCCATCCGCTCAATGCCAGCCGGTCTGGATGAGAAAACCGCGCTGGTGTTGGATATTCGCGGAGATATCGTTGAGCAGTACTCAGTCCAGCCCGCGCAGCTGGCGATCGACAAAGCCCTCGGGCAAGAGCAGCCTGAAACGCAATTGCGCGATATCGTGCGCGCCCTCAAAAAAGCAGCCAAGGACGACAACATCGCGCGGGTGTTTTTGCGTACCGACGAGATGGGCTCAGCTGGCTTGGCCACGCTGCAAGAAGTGCGCGATGCGATGGTTGATTTTCGCCGATCAGGCAAAGAAATCGTCGCTTACGCCGACGGCATGGGCCAACAGCAATATTACTTGGCCGCTCAAGCCAACAAGGTCTATCTCAATCCGGATGGGTTGGTTTTGATGGATGGCTATGGGCGCTTTCGCAGCTACTACAAAGACGCACTCGAGAAGCTCAAAGTGGACGTGCATCTGTTCCGCGTTGGCGAGTTTAAGTCGGCCGCTGAGCCGTACATTCGCACCGATATGTCCGAAGAAGACCGCACCTCGGGGCTCTTTTGGATGAATGATTTGTGGTCGCAGATGACTGCGGACATCGCAAAAGCACGCAAGATCGACGCGGCCAAGCTGCGCGCTGATATTGATAACTTGACCGAGCTGTTGAAGGCCAATGGCGGCGATGCGGCAAAAGTGGCGGTGCAGATGGGCTTGGTCGATGAACTCAAAACCCGCGATCAAGTGCGTGATTTGTTGACCAAAGCGGGCGCTGAAGACGAAGAAAACAAGACGTTCCGCCAAGTGGCGTTAGGCGACTACATTCAATCGCCTGAGCCGACCGATCTGCTGCCGTCTGACAAACAAATTGCGATTGTGGTCGCACAGGGCGAAATCGTAGATGGCGATAAGGGCCCCAGCGTGATCAGCGGCGACGCAACCTCGCGGCTGATCCGCAAAGCACGCCAAGATGAAAACGTTCGCGCCATCGTTTTGCGCGTTGATTCACCGGGCGGCGGCGTGTTCCCATCGGAGCTGATTCGCCGCGAAGTGGAACTGACCCGCGCAGCTGGCAAGCCGGTGATCGCCTCAATGGGCGACGTCGCGGCGTCCGGTGGCTATTGGATCTCCATGAACGCCGATGCCATTTACGCGCGTGAATCGACCATCACCGGCTCGATCGGCATCTTTGGCCTGTTTTTCAAGTTTCCGCGCACCTTTGCTGAGTACGGCAAGATTTATAACGATGGCGTGGGCACGACCAAATGGGCGGGCGCGCTCAATTTAGATCGCCCGCTGCCGCCGGAGGTAGGTGAAGCGGTACAAACCTTGATCAACAAGGGCTATCAGGATTTTGTTGGCAAAGTCGCCGAAGCGCGCAAAAAGTCGTTTGAAGAGATCGACAGCATTGCCCGCGGCCGGGTGTGGTCAGGCAAGCAGGGCAAAGAGCGCGGGATCATTGATGAGCTCGGCGGTTTAGAAGCGGCAATCAAGGCCGCTGCGCTCAAAGCCAAGCTCGGTGACGATTACGTGGTGCGCTATCGCGTCCAAGAGGCCGAGGGATTTGCTGCGCTATTGCAGCAGTTTACCGCCCAGGCGCTGAATGCTTTAGACATCCAGATCAAGCTGCCCTACGCTGATTTGCGCGCGTTAAACGTGACCCAGCAGATTGAGAAAGATTTGGCCTTTGTTCAGCAAAAAGGCGGCTTGCCGATCAAGAGCTACGCGCACTGTTTCTGCGAGCTTTAGGCCTACGCCAAACGCTGTAAATCCGCCGACCGATCAACCGGTTGGCGGGTCCCAGGTGGCATTGACCACTTGCCATTGGCCATCGATTTTGCGCCATGCGGTGGCTACTTGAACTAGCTTGCCAGCGTCGGGAATAAATCCTGGCCCGCCGGTTAAAAGCGCGCTGAACTCAGCTGTAGCGGTGTCGCCGGTGACTTCGACTTTGACGCCGCTTAAGGCCACTTTGATGCGCGTATTGGCGAGCAGCTGGACGCGCAACATATCGCGCAGGCCTTGCGCATCAAGCACACCCTGTTGACCCGAAAAATCCTCGGCGATGCCATCCATAAAACGACCGATCTCACCGGCCTCAGCTGACACTTCTTGCTGTTCAATTTGCGCTTGAATCTGCTCGACATCGGGCGTTTTAGCGCATCCAGCCAGCACTACCAGCATCAAACACAAGGTCTTCCTCATCGCATTCACCGGTTTAGAACGAAGCCCGCGAGAATCGCCAGCGTCAGCAGCGCAATTGTCACCGCAAGCGCTCTATTACTCCATCCGGAAACGCGCCTGGCTTTGGCGCTCTTTTGCGGTGCGCGCAGCGGCGCGATACCCAGTTCGCCCGCCTCGAAAACATCAAGCGGATCGACCAGGCCCTTGATCTGATAGCGCCCGTGTTCGCGAAACTGCACGCGATCAAGCGAATCAAGCAATGCAGGCGAGCGGCGTGCTAAATCGCAGGCGCCGCGTGTGAGTAGGATTTGCGAGGCCATCGCCGCGCCCATTAAGCGCGCCGCGATTGGTTTGGCGATCCCTTCAGCTTCAAGCGGTTTAGCACCCTGCGCGATGTCCTCGCGGGTGTTCTGATACAGCACAATTTCGCCGTAATGGATGCCGACCCGAGCATGCATCGCACGCTGCGCTTCGGCGCTTAAGCGCTTGAGCTCGCGCTGGTAGTCAAGCGCGCACTGCAACGCGGCTCCAGGCTCTTTGAAAAGCGTTAAAAAACCATCGGATTTGTCGATTTCCTGGCCGCCGTGCAAATGAAATAGATCGCGCGCCAGTCGATCGTGCTTGCGGATCAGCTCAGCCGCTGCCCGATCGCCCAGCTCATCAACGAGCACAGTTGAATCCACCAGATCGCAGATCAGCAGTGCGCGCAGTTTGACGCGCGCTCGCGTCGGGTCGCGCTGCGAACTCGAAATGCTTGGCTCGGACGAATCAACGTAGGTCGCCATCAGTGTGCGTCGTTCCAGTTGCTGCCCACGCCCACGTCTACTACCAACTCGACGGTCAAATCAGCCGCCTTCGCCATTTGCATTTTGAGCATCGCGCTGACTTGCTCAACTTGCGCGCTGGGCACTTCAAGCACCAGCTCGTCGTGGACCTGCATGAGCAAGGTGCCGTGCCCGGGATGCCGGATCAACCACTCGTCTACGTCGATCATCGCGCGCTTGATGATGTCAGCGGCAGTGCCTTGCATCGGCGCGTTGATCGCCGCGCGTTCGGCGCCGGCGCGCTGCGCGCGATTTTTCGAGCGGATTTCGTTGAGGTACAGCCGCCGTCCAAGCACCGTTTCAACATAGCCCTGCGCGTGGGCTTGGCCGCGCGTTTCATCCATGTAGCGGCGTACGCCCGGATAGCGCTGGAAATAGCGCTCGATATAGCTGTTCGCTTCGGTTCGGCTGATGTCCAGATTGCGCGCTAGGCCGAAAGCGCTCATGCCGTAAATCAAACCAAAGTTGATCGCTTTGGCAGCGCGCCGCTGCTCGCTTTTGACTAAAGCCAGCGGCACCGCAAACACCTCTGATGCCGTCGCTCGATGGATATCTTCGCCCGCGTTGAAAGCGGCTAGAAACGCGGGATCCTGCGATAGATGGGCCATGATTCTGAGCTCAATCTGCGAATAATCCGCCGCCACCAGCAAATGCCCGTCCTTAGCGATAAACGCTTGGCGGATACGTCGACCTTCGGCGGTGCGCACCGGGATGTTTTGCAAATTTGGATCAGACGACGACAGCCTGCCCGTTTGCGCGATGGCTTGGTGATAGCTGGTGTGCACGCGATGCTCGGCATCCACCAGCTCCGGCAGTTTGTCGGTGTAGGTGCTTTTCAGTTTGGCGCGGCTTCGATAATCCAAAATCAGGCGCGGCAACTCGTGCAACTTGGCCAAATCTTCAAGCGCTTCTTCGTTGGTGGATGGCTGTCCAGTCGGGGTTTTCTGCGTCACGGGCAGCTTCAATTCATCAAAAAAAAGCGCCGCCAGCTGCTTAGGCGAATCCAGACTGAACGTGCGTTTGGCCAGCGCGTAGGCCCGCTGCTGAAGGTCCAGCATCTCGCGTTCGAGCTCTTTGGATTGCACCCTGAGGCGCTCCAAATCGAGCCGAATCCCGGCGCGTTCCATGCGCGCCAGCACCGGAATCAACGGCACTTCGAGCGCTTCATACACCGCCAGCAGCTTCGGCTCAGCCTGCAAGCGCGGATACAGCGTGTGGTGCAAGCGCAGGGTGATATCCGCGTCCTCCGCCGCGTAGCGGCCCGCGATCTCAACGTCTACTTCGGCAAAGCCAATTTGCTTGGCGCCTTTACCGGCGACCTGTTCATATTTAATCGTGGTGTAGGCCAAATACTTCAGCGCAAGGGAATCCATGTCGTGGCGCGCGGCGGTTGAATTCAGTACATAGCTTTCAAGCATCGTGTCAAACGCGATGCCATTGAGATCAATCTCATAGCGTTTGAGCACGTTTAAATCGTATTTGCCGTGCTGCGTTATTTTGCGCGGCCGCTCACTCTCAAGCAGCGGTTTAAGCCGAGCCAAAACCTGCGCGCGATCGAGCTGCGCCGGAGCGCCCATGCCGCAATGCGCCAGCGGCACATAAGCCGCCTCGCCGGGCGTGATCGCAAAGGAAACGCCGACAATTTCAGCGATTTGCGCATGGACGCTGGTGGTTTCGGTATCAAACGCGAACTCACTCGCAGCGGCGAGCCGAGTGATCCAATGATCGAGCTGCTCACTACCTAAAATGACCTGGTAGTCGATCGACTGCGGCGCTTGTGGCGAAGCCGCGATCGGCGCGGGCGGGGCGGCTTCGCTGTTCAATTCGCGCAGCCACGCCTGCATGTTGAAGCGCAAATACATTTCACGCAGCGCGGAATGGTCGGGCGCTGCGCGGGTGAGCTGCTCGACCTTGAGCTGCAGCGGCACATCGCGGCGCACGGTTGCCAGCGCTTGCGAGAGCTTCAACTGCGGCAAAGCGGCGCGCAGGTTCTCGCCAATCTTGCCGCCGACGGCGTGCGCATTGGCCATTACCCCGTCGAGCGTGTGGAACTCAGCCAGCCACTTAGCCGCCGTTTTGGGGCCGCATTTGTCGACGCCTGGAATGTTGTCGACTGAATCGCCCATCAATGCCAAATAGTCGACGATTTGATCAGCGCGCACGCCAAACTTATCGAGCACGCCTTGCTCGTTGAGCTCGGTATTGCTCATCGTGTTGATCAGCTTCACGTTGGGCGTCACCAGCTGCGCTAAGTCTTTGTCGCCGGTAGAAATCACCACCTGCAAGCCGGCGTTTTCGGCCGAGTGGGTGAGCGTGGCAATCACGTCGTCGGCTTCAACGTCTTTCTCGCTGATCACTTTGATGCCGAGCGCTTCGATCAAGCGCACGAGTGGTTCGCGCTGTGAACGCAAATCGTCGGGCATCGCTGGGCGGTTGGCTTTGTAGAGCGGATAAAGATCGTTGCGAAAAGTCTTGCCGCTCGCGTCGAAAGTGACCGCGATCAGCTCAGGCGACACCTCAGCGAGCATGCGTTTGAGCATGTTGACCACGCCCACCATTGCACCGGTGGGCTCGCCTTGCGCGGAGGTTAGCGGCGGTAGCGCGTGATAGGCGCGAAACAGATAGCCCGAACCATCGATTAAATAGAGAGTTTTCATAAGCTCAAAATAGTCTCATTTAATGATGTCAGCGCCGCCTGATGCGCCATAGCAGCGCGCCGATTAACGCCACAGCGGTCAAACCAATGGCCCAGCGTCCGGACGCCCCGAGTTCCGGCAACAGCCGCGCAATCCCGAGCAACAAGCCCAGCACCACAAACGCCGCGACCAGGCCAAACGTGCGGCCTTCGCGCGCTTGATCGAGTTCGTCACTGGCGCCGCGACGCAGCGTCTCCAAATAAACGCGCGCGAGCGCCTCGCGGTCACTCAGCAAGCTGACTTCTCTTTCGAGATCTGGCGAGTAGCACAGTCCGCCAAACTGGTCCTGCAGCTGGCTCATTTGCTCAAGCAGCGTGCCGAAATGCGCCTCGGCGATCGCAGGTTTTAGGCGCAAGGTCGAGATCTGGCCGACCACGCCCTGGGCACGCGGATCAAAACCCAGGGCGCTATCTTTGGCGACTGTTAAAAGTGGCCACTTTGACGCGGCCAGCGCGGCTGTTTGCAGCAGCTCATCAATCGCTTGATTAAGGGCATCGGGGCTGGGCTTGAGCGCCAGCCAATAGAGGGCAAAGGTCATTTCTCAATGGTAACCTCGCAGCGTCTTGCGGGTTGGTCCAGCCAGGTGTTCAAAAGTTGATCTTTAAGTTCCTAAGTCCATGAATATTGTTTGGTTTAAGCGCGATTTGCGGGTCCACGATCACGAACCACTGGCCGCTGCCGCGCGCAATGGGCCGCTGTTGCCGCTGTATATCGTTGAGCCAGCGCTGTGGCTTGAGCCGGATGCGTCGGGTCGGCAATGGGCATTTCTGCGCGAATCGTTGATTGAGCTTGATACGGCCCTCATGCGCCTAGGTCAGCGCTTAATCGTGCGCATTGGCGATGCCTGTGAGGTGCTGCGCGGCTTGCTTGCCGAGCACGCCATTACCGCCGTGTATTCGCACATGGAAACCGGCAACGATTTCACTTTTCAACGCGATCTGCGGGTTAAAGC
>Ga0105044_10000491_pt1 | contig 48335 bp, 32 predicted proteins | sample MAT01_FD_78092 | JGI IMG/M metagenome (GOLD analysis project Ga0105044, IMG submission 78092) | Freshwater microbial communities from Lake Fryxell liftoff mats and glacier meltwater in Antarctica - MAT-01 | ecosystem: Environmental > Aquatic > Freshwater > Ice > Liftoff microbial mat | place...
CAATTTTAATAACATCCATAGGGATTTGCACGATCATTTCTCCTTTTAAACTGAACATCACCACAATCGTAAAAAGCAAGGCAATCAATGAAAATGGTGATATGAAGGGCAGGAACTTTTGCTTAAACCATTGTTCTCCCATAATTTGCATGAGTATAAAGCGACTGAATACAGCGGCAATGAATGGAATTCCGAGATATATTCCAACTGTCTTGGCAATTTGAGCAACAGTAATATTGATCGTCAAGCCTTCAATTCCAAAGAGAGGAAGCATTATTTCAAGGTAGAAATATGCATACAAACTAAAAAACAAGACTTGCAAAATACTGTTGATTCCCACCAATCCCGCTGTTAGCTGCCTGTTGCCTTCAGCCAATTCACTCCATACGATTACCATGGCAATACATGGAGCCAAGCCTATAATGATCAATCCAGTCATGTATTCCGGATGGGTTTTCAGAAAAAGGATCGAAAGCAGAAACATTAAGAAAGGTCCAACTACCCACGTTATAAACAGAGACAAGAAAAGTAATTTCGGTTTTTGAAATACTTCCTTGAGCTTGGAGAAATCGACTTTGCACAAAGGTGGATACATCATAATAACCAGTCCAATGGCCAAGGGTATATTGGTAGTCCCAATTGAAAATTGATTGATTGTATTGTCAATACCAGGAATAAAATAACCTAAACTTATCCCGAGCAACATGGCAACAAATATCCAAAGTGTCAGGAAGCGATCAAGAAATTTAAGTTTTGTTCTCATACTCGATTAGCAGCATCCACCTCCTGGGGAACAAGTGGTATTTGGAGTTAAATCGATCAGATTAAATTTCATTTTTTCGGCTGGAATCCCGCAACTATCAATTGCAAGGCAATTGGTATGTTTGGCCAAGAGAACAAAGTTTTTGCCATTGAATTCTAAGTCATATTTGCCGATTGTTTCAGATTGATATTCCACTTCAATTTCCAAATCCTGCATGCCCAATACTTTTTCTGAAAGCCCGATGATATTAAGTAATTTTTTGGGCTTTAATCTGTGGTCAAAATCATTTGCATTCCATAACTGAAAGTTGGCAACTTTTTCATTCCGCACAGTTCCACCACAATCAATGAAATGTTTGGTAACCACACCTACTTCTGTTACATGAAAATGTTCGGGTACCAAAGTGCCATTTTGTAGTTCAAAAATTACCGAATCAACGGTTTGGAGTGTTTGCTTTATTTCTGATAGTTTCATTTTTTAAATAATTTGGATTAACAACAACTGTTTAGTTTGTGCTCCAATTTGGAGGAAAGACCAAGAAAATAACTTTGAATCTTTTGCAGTGCTTCTTTGTCTACACAATAACAAATGGCACTTCCTTCAATACTGCCTTTTATGAGTCCCGCATTTTTGAGTTCTCTCAAATGCTGAGATACCGTAGGTTGAGCCAATGTTAATTGTTCGACTATATCACCACAGATACAGGTATCCACGCTTATGAGATACTCAATGATAGCAATACGAGCGGGATGTCCCAACGCCTTGGCAATCATAGCCATTTGGTTTTGGTGAGAAGTAAAAAGTTCTATTTTTGAAGCCCCCATATCTATTATTATATTGCAATATTACGATAGATTATTTTATCAGGTATGACAATCCTTGTTAATTTTGAGTTAAGGGTAATTTTGATTGATTTATCGCATGTTTAAAATCAAGCCTTTCGAAATTTCTAACAGCTTAAAGCTATTCTAGAAAAAGGTATCTTGATTACTTTTACGCCAAGGAACACTGAGGAAATCAAGCGACGAAGGTTTAACGCGCAGAAAGAAAGTGTACGTTCCTCGAAGTGGTTGCCAATTCATACCCATTTCCCAACAATGCAGATCTCGGTAAAATCCAACATCGGGATAAGTCAGCCGTTCAGCTACAAAATCGTAGCCAATTCGTCCAACATCTATTCTCCAGTTCTGCGAAATCGGTATTCTACCTATCAATTCTAATGTATGGTCACTCAATATCACTGTATCTCCACGTGTGGTATTGAGTAACTGTATATTAAAAGTATGGCCCAAGGTAATGTTGTTGACCAATTCTTCTAAAGCTGATTGTTCACGAGCTGGAGTGTTTGGGTTTGGGGAACCAGTTGATTTCTTTTTTAGGTCTTTCAATTGTTGTACGCTTAAAGACGTAGCAAACCTGAAGCTCGCACCTGCAAAACGCAATAGTTGACCGTTCGTTTCACGATAAAACTTATTGATTGTTCTGCCATTTGCATCCCTTGCATATGGGTCAAAGGATCCAGATACAATCAAAGTGGTAATGCCTTTAAAAAATCGAGCTGTTCCATTGAAAGAGACTGGAGACCATTTCAACGAGTCTGCGTACAAATTATAGTTTCCATTAACTGAAAGGTTGTCAAAAATCTTGAACCGCTTTATGGTGGTATCTCTTTTGGAAAAGTATTTACCCTCAAAGATGTTTTGGATAGAATAATTGACCAATAGGTTTGCCTTCGAGTCTGGTGGTCTTCCAAACAAGCCATTTTCGAATATGGTATATCTTTGAACCTTGTTTTTATCAGGTCGGTTGTCTGTATCTACAGTTTTGAACCAAGTTGGATTCATACTGTAGTCTGGTGCAAATGACAAGCTAGCATTGGGTTTCATAACATGTCGCAGACCTCTTAACCAACCCTTTCTCATTTGGACGGTCCCGAACAATTGGGTATTTACTGACAATGCAGCTTGAAAAGTTCTGAATGGAGCAAATGCATTTAAGGTGTCATTGATGATGTTGCCATAATTGGTTGTGTATCTTATGTCTGATGTGTCTCCATCGATGTTTCTAATATAGCTGGTATCAATGGTAGTAGTAGGGTCGAATGTTTTTCGGATGGTATTGAAATTCCACACTTCGCCATAATTTACAGAAGGAGAAATGTAGAAATACTTTAAGACACGGGTGTTGTAGCTGCTTGTAAATTTATGATCAACGCCGTAGCGCAGGTTTTGTAAACCTTCATTTTTAAAAATAACTGTATCAGGGCCTATCAAATTTGCTTTGGCATTACCGTTGTAGGTAAAAAATACCTTTTCAAACCATTTTTCTGGTCCTATCTGTCCGGATTTCTTTTTGAATGGATATATACTTCCTGTTTGGAAAACCATGTTTGGGAAGTTGATTTCTGCTTGATTATTTCGAGTGTTTTGGGAGTGTTGAAATCCAATACTGAGTTGCATACTCGGATTATCTACAAATCGTCGAACATAGTTGATGTTGGAAGAAAAGCTATTGGTTAGTACATTTGCTGCATCATTTCTATTTCTATTATTGAATCCATTTGTTTGGATGTCAACATTACCGCCAAAGTTGTGAAAAGGATTAGAGGCGGGATCTTGGACGTGTCTCCAAACAACATGAAAGGATTTTTCACTTATTATTTTAGAACTTTCGGGTAGTTCTTCACGGCGGTCAGCAAATTTCATGTTAAAGTCGCCATTGTACTTGTATCTTTTTCTATAGCGGACCGCTCCACCCAATTCATAAGATCCTCTGAAATAGATATCACCCAACAATGTCAAATCCATATAATCGTTAATGGGTATATAGTAGCCGATGTTTCTCAATCCAAAACCCCAATCTTCCGAGGTCTCGTAATCTCTTGGAATGATAATGCCTTGTCTTTTGTTTTTTGACAATGGAAAGAAACCAAATGGAAGAACCAAGGGGGTTGGAACATCACCTATGACTACTACCGATGGTCCAATGACTGCAATTTTGTCGGGAATGATCTTTTGTTGACTGCATAAAATACCATAGTGGGGAATTTTGGCGTCACAAGTGGTGATGATTGCGTTGCTTCCGTAGAGGATATTTCCTTTTTTTACAGTATCAGGATTGGCCTCAAATTTTACCTTTTTACTGAGTATATTAAGGTCACTCTCTTTGGTATTGCCTTGCTGGGCCAGACCTTTTTTGGTCTTGAAATTGTACTTAAGGCTGGATGCGTTGAATTTTTGTTCCTCTTGTGAAAAATTGGGAAGTCCAATATCGTTTTGCAAGCTGTCTTTTGTGCCAGAAGCACTGAGCACATTGGTATTGAAATCAAAAATAATATAATACGCTTTCAGTTCAATCTCCTTATATTTCACGACAGCATCCTTAATCAGGTGATATTGCTTTTTGTTGTTGTCAAGCCACATTGTGTCGGTGGCAGTAGCATCAATTTCGGCATCCAAGCTGTCCTTTGACATTTTTACCTGGTACACACTGACCAATACTGAGTCCTTTTTAGGAGCAATAGTATCTTGTTGTGCATTCAATTCACTGGAAATCAAGACACACCATATCATAAAAAAAGCTAATACAATAAACTTGTATTGAAATCTCATCATATCTTTATCCTAAGAAACTTAGCACTTTCTATAATTAATACCTTTAGACCTACCCATGAAAACGCATTTATTACCATTTAATGCTGCTTTGTTAACTGTTAATTTGTTCTTAATGGTTCATTTTGCCTCAGCGCAAGTCAGTGCTGTCAAAAATCAGGACAAAGCTACAGTCTATCATTCCAAACCCAAAACTTCTAACCGAGTAACAACAATAGTAATTGATGCCGGTCATGGAGGAAAGGACCCTGGAGCAACTCACAAAGGCTTCAAGGAAAAGGATGTTACCCTTAAAGTGGCCCAATTGACTGGAAAATACATCAGAGCAATATGTCCTGATGTTAAAATAATTTACACCCGTGACAAAGATGAATTTATTGAACTAAAAGAGCGTGCATCTATTGCAAATAGACAAAAGGCAGACCTCTTCTTATCGATTCATTGCAATGCAATGCCAAAGGACGGAGATATACACAGATTTAATGGAACCGAAACCTATGTACAAGATCCGAAAGTAGAAAGTTACAATATGGCCGTAGCTAAACGCGAAAACTCTGCTATTTTATTGGAAAAAGATTATGTAGCCAAGTATGATGGTTTCGATCCCAATAAGCCAGAAAATCATATCATGCTCGCCCTTTACCAAAACAATAACTTGGATCAAAGTATACGGATGGCTGAATCTGTAGAAGAAGAATTCAAAAATTACAGCGGCAGAAAAAGCAAAGGTGTAAAGCAAGCTGGATTTTTGGTTCTAAAAGCCACCACGGTACCTTCAATTTTAATAGAAACAGGATACATTACCCATCCAGAAGAAGGCCAATTTTTGAATACACAAGCCGGCCAAAAGAAAATAGCCGCAGGGATTGCAAGGGCTTTTTATCGATTTAAGAATTCAGTTGAATACGGGGTGGACATCAGTGAAGTTGAAAATGTACCTGACCCTATTGCTGCTACTAAAGAATTGGTTGAAATCCCTACCCAAATTGAAACAGCTTCAATTTCAAGAATTGTTTATCGCTTGCAGATACTATCTTCTCCACAACCAATTGATACTTCAATTATAAAATTGGATCTCAAAAATGAAGTATGTCTACTTTTAAAAGATGGAAGTCATAAATGTTATATCGGCAATTTTAAAAATTATCAAGAAGCAAAATCCAAACGCGAGAGTATTAAAAAGTCAGGCATCAAGGACGCGTTCATCGTAGCCTTTGAAGGAGATAAAAAAATACCTGTCGCAGAGGCAATTCAGAAGGAACAGAACTAAATCATGTTTGCTGTTGGGTTTGTACTTATATTTGTGTCTAATAAATAACAGCGTTCTGCATGTCAAACGAAGCAAAGCTGGGTATCCTAGCTACAGTAGCCATTTTGGCAAGTATTTTTGGTTATAAATTTTTGAAAGGGCAAAACGTCTTCAGCATCTCAAATGAGTATTATGTTGAATACAAAGATGTCCAACAACTCACCAAGTCTTCGCCTATTTATATCAATGGTTTGAAAGTTGGAGCAGTGAAGGATATTTACATCAAACCTGAGGATCAAAGAACAATCATTGTTGTTTTAGATATCAAAACATCTATTAAAATTCCCAAAAATACGATTGCATCTATTCAAAGTACCGGCTTGGTGGGTGGAAAAGTCATCACTTTGCAATATTCTGGTGTTTGTTCAGATGGCACTTGTGCAGTCGATGGGGATTATTTGAAAGGTGAGACCTTAGGACTACTGGATGTTTTGGTAGGCCGAGATCAATTGAACGATTATATGCAACAAATTAAAACAGGTTTGTTTAGTATTGTCGATACTATTTCCGGAAGTGTAGGTGATCCCAATTCGAATACCGTAGTAGCCAAGTCAGTGCGTGATATCCAGGTAATTCTTGAAAATCTGAAAGCAACTACAAATGACTTAAGGAAGATTACAGATGCAAGCGCTTCAGTATTACCTAAGACATTGATTAACATTGATGCTTTGGTTTCCAACTTGAAAAACAACAATGACAAAATAAATATCATCATTGGAAATGTTGCCAGTTTTAGCGATAAGATCAATAAGACCGATATTGATGGGACCAACAAGCAATTGCAGTCTACTCTGACAGAGTTGAAAAACACAATTTCTCAATCTACAAATACTGTTGCAGAACTTAATAAAATTACTAAAGCAATCAATACCGGCAACGGTTCATTGGGTAAATTGATATACGACCCTCAACTCTATATTAACTTGAATAGAACTTCCAAAAACATGGACCTTTTGCTTCAAGATTTTAGGTTGAATCCTAAGCGCTATGTAAACGTATCTGTTTTTGGAAAAAAGCAGAAAACTTATGTAGTTCCTAACAATGATCCTGCATTCCAAGACAGCATTCAGCTGAAGAATTAAAAGATATTTACTTCAGGAGTTAATTCTATACCATATTTGGCGAGGACATCTTTGATTACCAATTTGGCGGTTGAAATAAGTTCATCACCTGTTGCTTCTCCATAATTAACTAGGACAAGTGCTTGTTTTTCATGCATTCCTGCGTCTCCATTTCTTTTGCCTTTCCATCCACAATTTTCTATTAGCCAACCGGCAGGGATTTTCACGGTGAGATTGTCAACAGGGTAATGAGGCATGTCATGAAATTCTTTACTGAGCGCTTCAAACTGATTCAGAGAGATTTCCGGATTTTTAAAAAAGCTGCCTGCATTGCCCAATATCTTTGGATCGGGTAGTTTGGATTCTCTCACCCAACTTACAGTTTCAAAAATATCCTTTATACTGGGATTTTGAATATTCTTTTTGTCTAGTTCAACTTTTAATGCGGCATAATGACTGTTGATCTTGTGGTTTTTCTTAGTCAATTTCAATACCACCGTTGTAATACACAGATCTCCTTTATAGTTTTTTTTGAATATGGAATCACGGTAACCAAATTCACATTGAGCGTTAGTGAAACTTAAATTTTGCTGCGTGCTCAGTTGGATAGCGTTGACAGCGATTAAGACATCTTTCAACTCAACGCCGTATGCGCCTATGTTTTGAACTGGTGCAGCACCCATCAGCCCTGGAATCAATGCTAAATTTTCAATGCCTCCTAATTGATTTTTGACTGCCCAGCTTACTATTTCATGCCAGGACTCTCCTGCACCAAAACGCACATGAACTTCTGCTTCATTTTCATGAATAACATCATAGCCTTTTATGCGGTTAGCAATGCACAGATAGGGCAGGTCTTTGGTGAAAAGCAAATTGGAACCTCCACCCAAAATCAGAGTTGCAATGTTTTTATCCTTTGCAAATTTCAGAGCTTCAAACAACTCAATCTCGTTAGCAATTTCAGTAAAATATTGGCACTTTACTACAACGTGAAATGTATTATATGCGCTTAAATCAAAGTTACTCTGAAAGTTCACCCTGGTTGGAGTTTAATTTATTGATGATTCCGTGGCCCCAAAACCCTTGTTGAACTGAAAATGGCACTATTTCTCCAATTTTCAATTCAGCACTTTCGGCCCAAGTCATTCTGATTCTGACTACATCACCTTCCAATGACAAATAGACCATTTGATGGGTAGGCTCAATCTTTTCGGTTGGCATAGTTCCCATTGCTTTGCTTACCATTGGAATAAGATGCTCTATCTTAAAATTTATTGTTACCGTATCTTTTTTTATTGGCAATAAACTGTTTGACAATAAGCACAAAGCCAACAATATCAGCCCAACAATCACTGTTGCAATGGTTATGGTTCGAAATTTGTTGAAAGCATTATTCGCAACACGTGACAACCAGATTCCAGCCGTTAATCCCAGAATCAATGAAAAGGCCAATGAATTGAGGAATAAAGGTTTCAAGTCAATGGTCCGCTGTAGCACTGGAAAATTCAAAACCAACAGGACAATTAGGCCCAAAAAACTTATCGCTGCTGTTGTACCAATTATGCGTTGTTTCATAATTTCCGTAATTATAAATTCGGTTCGAATTGAAGTTTTGCAAGTTTAGAATAGAGTCCCCCTTCTTTCTTGTACAGCTCATCGTGCGTCCCCTCTTCAATGATGGTTCCTTCTTCAAGTACAAATATGCGATCTACGTTTCTAATAGTTGCCAAACGGTGTGCAATAATTATGGAAGTTCTGTTTTTCATCAACTCTTCCAATGCCAGCTGAACAATACTTTCCGACTCTGCATCGAGTGAGGAGGTGGCTTCATCAAGTATTAAAATATCAGGATTCTTGAGCAATGCTCTAGCAATCGCAATTCTTTGTCTTTGTCCACCTGATAGTTTTATTCCCCTTTCGCCAACAACGGTATCCAAGCCTTCTGGAAATTGTAGAATGAATTCCATGCAATAGGATTTTTCAGCAGCTTCGATGATTTCTTCTAGACTGGCACTTGGATTTCCGTATTGTATATTCTCTTTGATGGTTCCTCCAAACAAGACAATTTCTTGAGGAACTACTGCTATTCTGCTGCGATAATCCAAAATAGGAATGCTATTCACGTCAATATCATTTATTGAAATGGTCCCAGAAGTCAAATCATAAAATCTCAGTAATAGCTGAACGAAGGTAGATTTTCCGGCGCCGCTTGATCCGACCAATGCAATTCTTTGTCCACTTGGCACAGTCAAATCAACACCACTTAGCACCTCGATTTCAGGTCGTGATGGATAGCTGAAGTGAATATTTTGGAACTTCAAATCTCCATGTAGCTTTTTGTAATCAGCGTTCAAATTAATTTTCTTTATTTCATGAAATTCGCTGTTTTCATTCAATAATTCTAAAAGTCGTTCAGACGAACCCACTGCGCGCATGAGTTGGGTATATAAATCTCCCAATCCACCTATTGAAGCGCCAATGATAGCAGTTATAGCGATGAAGGACACCAGATCACCAGGGAGCATGGCTCCTGTTTGAACCATTGTTGCACCTTCCCACAGCATGAAAAATATGGCGCCAAACAGCACTGCAATAACAAAAGCAATAAATCCTCCACGCCATTGGCCGTAACGAATAGACAATTTTACCACTCTGTCTATAGCAGACCCATATCTTGCTGATTCATAATGTTCGTTTGTAAAAGCCTTGACTGTAGCTATCGCACCCAAAGATTCATCTAGAATCACATTGGTCAATGCGAGCTCCTCCTGCCTTTTTTTGCTGAATTTTCGGATGAATCGGCCAAATACGATAGCCAAAACAACGATTACTGGAAAAATCAGAAACATCATGAGGGCAAGCTTGGGTGTAGTCCAAACCAGTACAATAATTCCCACTATTAGTACAATAATTTGGCGAATAAACTCTGCAACATGAAGGCTCAGAGCATCCTGCAATTGTTGAACATCACTGGTAACTCTACTGGTTAATTCGCCTACGCGATTGTTCTCAAAGAAATTCATCGGCAGCGTTAAGATCTTGTCGTAAAGCGCCTTGCGAATATCTGCCATGCTTTTTTCACTGACATGTGTAAAAATGAGCACCCTTGAATAAGAAACCAAACTTTGGAGTATTAGCACTACAATGAGCCCCACACCCAGTTGAGTCAAGGTGATACCGTATTTGCCTTTACCAGTTGCTATATTTAAAAGCTCACCTGAGGTAACTGGAAAAATCATAAATACCAAGCTGGAAACTACCAAAAGCAAAAACCCAAAAAACATGGATATTTTGTAAGGTTTCAGAAATTTGTAAAATACAGAGACAGATTTAATTGAATCTATTGAAAACTTTTTGACAACTTGGGAGTCATTCAAAGAATCAGGTTGTCTTAAGGCCATATTGTTTTTTGATAATTATTCGCAAAAGTACCATTACATTTCATCAAGAAGGAAGAGTAGGCCAAAGTATTATGATCTCCTAATTTTATTCCCTTTCTTTAATAACAGAACCAACTGGCTTTTGTTATTCAAGTAACATCAATGGAAAATGTCCGTTCCTTAGTTCTTATATTTGCAAATTGAACAAACTATTCCGCAATGTCAAAGAAACTTAAGCCCAATCAAGCTCCAAAATCAGTAGCAAAGGAAAGAAAATCATCTGATAATGGTTTAAAAATGAAGTTGCTGTTGGGTGTTTTGTTGATCACATTTGTAGTATTTCTTCCTAGTTTGAAGAATGAATTTGTAAATTGGGACGATGATGTGAACTTGATGGAAAATAAGAACATTGGAGTTCTAGACATGAAAAGCGTTAAGAAAATATTCACGGATGATGTCATTGGCAACTATAATCCGTTGCCGATTTTGACATTCGCTATAGAACATCATTTTGTTGGATTCAAACCTTGGTTGTACCACTTTAATAATTTGTTACTTCACTTACTGTGTGTATGGATGGCGTTTAGAATTGCGTCGCTTTTGGGTTTGTCGCCATTGTTTGCTGCTTTTGTAGCCTTATTATTTGGCATACATCCAATGCGTGTAGAATCTGTAGCATGGGTGACTGAGCGAAAAGATGTATTGTTTGGTTTCTTTTATTTGTTAGCAATTGACCAATACATTAGAATGCGTCTGAGTAAGGTGAGCATTGGAAAATGGCTTTTGATATGTGTTTTAGCAATATTGGCTTTGTTTTCTAAAATTCAGGCGGTCAGTTTGCCTTTGAGTTTATTGGCCATTGATTATTTCATGAAAAGACCACTCAATTTCAAAATCGTACTAGAAAAAGCTCCTTTGTTTTTGTTCTCTTTAATATTTGGATTGGTAGGAGTTTACATGCTGAAGAACAACGATTCTTTGGTTGAAGCTACGAGCTATGGAGTTTTTGACCGATTGACTGTTGGGGCATATTCGTTCTTTATTTATTTAATCAAATTTATTTTTCCATATCCAATGTCTCCACTGTATCCATATCCAGATACATTGAGTTGGTATCATTTTGCTGCCATGGTACCTTCCACTTTGGTTTTGGTATTGATGGTATATTTGTACAAAAAGGGTGAGCGTTTTTGGTTATTTGGCTTGATGTTTTTCTTGGTGAATGTTGCATTTGTATTGCAGATTTTAGGAGCAGGTCAAGGTTTTTTAGCTGACCGTTTTACCTACATTCCATACTTGGGTTTGTTTATCAGCGTAGCTTTTTTTCTTGAGCGCTATGCCTCAAAGGAAGCGAGTAGAAAATTGGTATTTGCCAGTTGTAGTGCTTTTTTGGCTATAAGTGCTTTCATGAGCTATCGCCAAAGTATGATCTGGAAAAATGGAGAAACTCTGTGGACGCATGTCTTGAAATACGAAACAAAAACACCTCTGCCTTGGACCAATAGAGCAATGTATTACCGAAATTTAAAGCAATATGATCGAGCCTTGGCCGATTTCAATAGGGGCCTAGAACTCAAAAAGCAAGGCACAACTTACAACAGTATTGGTAAATTATATTTTGATCAAGGAAATGCGGTCGAAGCACTCAAAAATTATAATGAGTGCATCAAACTGGATACTACAATGGCAGAATTTTTTATCAATCGAGGAGCAGCATTTGCTATGTTGGGTCAATACCCTAACGCCTTGATTGATATGACACATGGGATAGCAAAAGACAAAGAAAACTTAAATGGATATTTGAACAGGTCACTACTGCATTTTACGATGGAGAATTACGAATTGGCCATACTGGATCACAATGAATATCTCAATCGAAATCCTGCCAATTATGGAATTTATTATGAAAGAGGTATTTGTTTTGCTGCGCTTGGAAAGTTTCAAGAAGCCGTAAATGATTTTTCAAAAGCAATCAATGCCGACGGTCAAGGTGTCTATTATCAGGAACGCGGGAAGGCCAATTTTATGATAAACAAGAGGCAGGAAGCAATCCAAGATATCAGAAAAGCACAAGAATTAGGAGTTCAAGTTCCTGAAGGGGTTTTAAAACAGGTAGGACTTATGTAACTTTACGGCATATTCTTAATTTATGAAATCAATTGCACTTTTTGCAGTGTTGTTTTGTTCGTATTTTGTCTCAAATGTTGAGGCTCAAACCGCTCACATTCCAGGACAACTAATTATTCAGGTTCCATCCTCTGGTTCTGTAAATCTAATTGTCAACGATTTAAAATTGCGCGATCCTTCCTTGGGTAGTGTTCGCATTGAGAAGCAGATATCGAGATTCCTGAATGCTTATTTAATCAGTTTTAATGCAGAAGTATTGCCTGAGGCAATGGCCTTAAGAGCTTTTCAAGAGCATCCTGGTGTTGTTGTAGCTCAATACAATCGCATTGCTCACAATAGGGATAGTATTCCCAATGATCCTCAATTGAATGCTCAATGGCAATGGATAAACAATGGCCAGGATAACGGCTTAGTTGATGCTGATGTTGACGCTGAGCTTGCTTGGGATATTACAAAAGGTGGATTGACCGCTTTTGGAGATACAATAGTTGTTTGTGTAGTTGATGATGGAACGGATCTCAATCACCCAGATTTAATTGCCAATCAATGGAGGAATTATGCCGAAATACCAAATGACAATATAGACAATGACAACAATGGCTATGTCGATGATTATTATGGCTGGAATATCAACTCAGAGAATGACAATGTAAATGTAGGGAGTCATGGTGTAAATGTAGATGGAATGATTGGAGCAGTAGGGGGGAACGCATTAGGAGTAACCGGTTTGAACTGGAATATAAAAATAATGACTGTAGTTTATGGTGGTCTCAGCGAAGCCAATGTGATTGAATCTTACGATTATCCGCTTACTCTTCGAAAAAGATACAACGAAACCAATGGAGCAGAAGGGGCATTTGTAGTGGCTACCAACTCCAGCTGGGGTATAGACAATGCAGATCCCAATCAATATCCCTTGTGGTGTTCTTACTATGATACCTTAGGGCATTATGGTATTTTAAGCTGTGGAGCAACTACTAATGGTAACGCTGACATTGACATTGTTGGGGATATGCCTACCGCTTGTCCATCTGATTTCATGGTATCCGTAGGCAGAACTTCCAGGAATGATGACATTGGAGGAGGAATAGGCTTGATCAATGTTGACCTTGGCGCACCTGGAATAAACATCTTTACAACCGCTTCTGGTGGAGGATACACATCTACAACGGGAACTTCTTTTGCTTCACCTTTGACGGCTGGACTTATCGGTCTGTTGTACAGTGCACCTTGTTCTGGATTTATGTCAACCGCACTGAGTAATCCTTCTGAAGGTGCTTTGTTGATTAAAAAGTATTTACTTGACGGTGTTGATAAGAAGGCCTCCATGTCTGGTAAATATCTGACTGGTGGACGTGCAAACGCATTCAACAGTCTTGAGCTCATGCTGCAGAATTGCGGTTCATGTTCCCCTCCAGGAGCAATTAAACCTATAGTCACAAATGATACCACTGCCTTGTTAACGTGGAAGTTATTGGATACTACATTGAATGCATTGATATATCTCAGGTTGAAAGGTGAATCTACTTGGCAGGAGATCACTCCAAGCAAAAAGAATGAATACCAGTTTTCAGGATTGACTGGTTGTCAAACTTATGAAGTCCGATTGATAACGGATTGCATTGATTCAGTGAGCAGTTTTTCTTCAATTATTTCTTTTTCTACACTTGGATGTTGCGAGGCACCATCTCAAATAACTACCAACGTCCGATTGGATACAAATGTATTCATTGATTGGAAGTATGTCTACGGTATATCAGAATACAAAGTACAATACAAACCTATTGGAACAGGTCCATTTACAACCGTAAGTATATCAGTAGATTCACTTTTATTGACAAATTTATTGCCTTGCCAGGAATACCAATACCGTGTTACAACCACATGTCCCAATGGTACTATTTTGGTAACGCCTTTTGATAAATTTACTACAAAAGGCTGTGGCGCATGCAAGGATAAATCGTATTGTGAGGCGGTTTCGGAAAACCCAACTGAAGAATGGATTGGTTCTGTAACCATTGGAGATGTAAGCAACAACAGCGCTGCAAGTGCATATACATTTTTTGACAATAAAGGGATAATTATTAACCCTTTGGATTCCCTATTTCTAAGTGTGACACCAACCTACAGCGGAAGTTCTTTTCAAGACCATATAAGAGTATGGCTGGATGCGGATCAAGATGGTGATTTCACGAATGAGGAGTTGATCTGGGATCCAGGAACAACCATTACTGAAATATCAGCAAAAGTTGCCTTGCCTTTGAATACCATAGAAGGCATCACCAGACTCAGGGTTATTCTCAAATTTGTTGGGACTAGCGGTGTTGAACCATTGCCTTGTGAGGGAATTAAATATGGTGAAATTGAAGACTATTGTGTAGAAATAAGAACTCCAGGTGAATGTAAACAAGTTGCTGGCTTGGAGGAGCTTGGCCCTGGAACCTTGGAAGTAAAAGTGACTTGGGCATTTGAAGCCGGTGCAAGTTCTTATGATTTACGCTATAAAAAAGTATTAGGTACTGAATGGACCTACATAAAGGATATTGTTACTGTTCCAGTTGCTTTGACTGGTTTAACTCAGGTCACTGAATATGAATGGCAAGTATCAAGCAATTGTGGAGTAGATACTTCTTTATACACAGATCCAAAAAAATTCACCACAGTATTGGAGCTTTCCACAACCGAGATAGCGCTTTCAGATCTAAAATTGTTCCCGAATCCAAGTTCAGGTCAATTGTTTATGACCAGTTCCTATGTTGGGAAGTTGAACTTTGAGATATTTACAGTTACAGGAGTTAAAGTATTCAATCAAGAGCTTATTGTTAATTCAAGCTTGAGGGAATTGGAAATTTTAAAATCACTGAGTCCAGGAGCATATTACGTTACAATCTCTGACGGTTCAAATAAACTGCGGCAGCTTGTGATTAAACAATAAGTCAAGCTGAGTTTAGTTGGATTATTTTTGCCTCAATTGGATATCCTTTTAAAGGCTTCTATTACCTTTGTTAATAACTAAATACAAACATGATGAAAAACTGGCTTGCTATTTTTCTTCAAATATGTTTTTTAAATCTTGCGGCTGCCCAAGATTGGCATACTTACTTCCCCTCCAAAGTCGGTACCGAGTGGGATATTACCAACTCTGACGAGAAAGGAAAAGATGCCACAGTGATTACTTACAAAATTGTAGATCGTAAAGCATCAGAGCTCACACTGGATTTTGTAATCATCGACAAGAAAAAGAATAAAGAGATTTCAAAAGGAACCACCACTTATAATTTTGACGGTCAGGTACTTAAAATGAGTCTCAAGGACTTTTTTCCAGCTACAGGTGTTCAAGGAAATCCTGATGTCGAAATGAAGCTCAGCGGTGATGAGCTGACATACCCAAATTCATTGACTCCGGGTCAGTCACTGCCTGATGCAAGTGCTAAGATGGAGTCATTTATGAACGGTATGCGCATTATGAGCATTGTCATGAAAATTACCGAAAGAAAAGTAGGACAGAACACTTCGATAACAACAACTGCCGGTACTTTTGATTGTATAGAAATCAGTCAAAAATCTGAAGTGAAAGCCATATTTCAAGCCACATCAATCACGAAAATGTGGTTGGCAAAAGGCAAGGGAATGATCAAGTCAGAGAATTATAATGAAAAAGGAAAGCTTACTTCCGTTTCAATAGTAACACGATTTATAGAAAAATAGCAGATTAATATGTTCAACTTTTTATTATTGTCCATGCCTGACTTCAGCAGTGCCCAGACATGGATGGCCCTCATCACTTTAACATTTCTTGAAATAGTGTTGGGAATCGATAACATCATATTTATCAGCATTACCGCAAACAAATTGCCGGCGGCTGAACAGCCTAAGGCAAGATTGATAGGATTGACATTGGCCTTGTTATTTAGGCTTTGTCTCTTGTTAGGGATTTCAGTATTGATAAGTCTTAAAGCCGTTTTGTTTGAAATAGATAACCAATGGATTCATGTTGGGGTGACAGGGCAAGCAATTATCTTGTTTTTAGGAGGCTTGTTTTTGCTTTACAAGAGTACCGCAGAAATCCATCACAAATTGGAAGGTGCTGAGGAAGATTTAAATCCTAAGATCGGCAGAGCAAGTACAAGAATGATTGGTGTTATTATTCAGATTGGCTTAATAGACTTGGTCTTTTCGATTGATTCTGTTCTTACAGCGGTTGGTTTAACCGCCGATGTTGCTATCATGATGACGGCAGTTATGATTTCAATCATAATAATGATGTTATTTGCTGGTCCTGTTGGGCGTTTTGTCAACAAACATCCTACCGTTCAAATGTTGGGATTAGCTTTCTTGATACTAATAGGGTTTATGTTGGTTACTGAGGGTGCTCATTTGTCCCATGCCCGAATTATGGGTGAGGAGATTGGTGCAGTTCCCAAAGGTTATCTATACTTTGCCATCGCATTCAGTTTGCTTGTAGAATTTCTGAATACAAAATTAAGAAAGAAAGCCAAGGAACCTGTTGAATTACGTACTTACTCAGAGCAAGCCAAAGATTCTGGATTGTTAGATAAATTATCATGAAATTAGAACTGACCAACGATATCTGTTTTTTTGATTTGGAAACAACAGGACTGAGCGTTTTACGTGATCGGATCGTTCAAATCGCTGTCATCAAATTATCTCCTGATGGTACCCGACAGGATCTTGAAATGTTGATCAACCCAACAATTCCTATCAGTGAGGAGTCCATGAGGATCCACGGTATTACACCTGCCATGCTTGTTGACAAGCCCATTTTTTTAGAAGTTGCAGATCAAATTCATGACTTCATTGGCAACGCTGATTTAGGCGGATACAATTGCGTACGATTTGATATACCTATGTTGATTGAAGAATTTTCAAGGGCAGATATCGATTTTGACATTATAGATAGGAAAATCATTGATGTGCAGCGCCTTTTCTACAAAATGGAGCCTCGTACACTACGAGCAGCTTATAAATTTTACTGTGGAAATGTTTTGGAGAATGCACATGATGCCAAAGCGGACGTTGAGGCAACAATCAGTGTATTGGAAAGTCAGTTGGATTACTACAAAGAAACTGATTTTATTGACGAAAAGGAGAATCTTGTCCCTGCTCCGGTGACAAATGATATTGCCAAACTGCATGAATTTACCAATGACCTCAATATTATTGATGCCACCCAACGACTCAAATACAACGATCAAGGTCAGGTGGTTTTTAACTTTGGAAAATATATCGAGAAGCCATTAGTTGATGTCTTTAAAGTAGAGCCGAGTTATTACAATTGGATCCTTGACAAGGAATTCAGCCACCAAGTCAAACAAATAGTCCGAAAGATTTATGCTGCAATGCACGCCGATAAGCACAATAGAGCATGAGTTTAAGCAGATTGCTCTTCCTGCTAATTTTGCTGTCTGCTATTTCATGTCAAGAAAAGGTGGAAGGATGTCTCGATATTTATGCTACCAATTTTAATCCACAGGCAGACAAATCATGCTGTTGTGTATATCCGACTTTATCATTTCAAGTCAATTATAACTACGGAACCGAACCCTATTCGTCCAATCAATTTATTCAAGATGGCCAAGGGAATTTCTTTTATCTCAGAGGTTTTAATTTATACGTTAGTGACTTTAAGGCCAAGGATATACAAGGAGGTCAACTGGAAGTAGAAGATTTGGTAAATATTATTTTATCCGACGGCAGTCAGTTGCAAATTAAAAATGATTTTGCTCTACTCAGACCCGGTTCGTCAAATTTTCAGTTTGAAAGCTTCAAAGCAAAATCAGAGCTTACTTCACTTGAATTTACAATTGGATTACCAGCCTCATTGGATGGGATTGATATAGATACTTTGCCATCTTCAAGTGTCCTGGGTGTGCAACCAGACAGCCTTTTTACGCCAGGTGTGGGTTATTTTTCTTGGAGTGTAAGTTACACACAAGACACCGTCACAGGGTCACTACCTCAAATTCTCCGATGGAGGGAACGATCCCTTATTTCCAAACAAGTAGTCATCCCATACTCAATTGGTAGAAATACTTGTTTGAATGTGGATTTAGATTTATTGGTGCTTTTTGAGGATGTTGACATAAAAAATGATACTCCTGAGCAAATCTCCACTAAAGTTAATGGCGCACTTTCCAAAGCCATTAACATAAAGTCATGTCCTAAATAAAACACAATTCAGGTTTGAGCGTTTATTGTAATAGACTAACATAAATTTCATGAAATTATTTTTTTATTTGGGCTTGTCCTCATTACTCTTTGTTCAATGTGCCAAAGAAAAGAAACTTGATCCAACTCCAGTAAGGAATGTTACCCTTAACACGCGCGTAGTGTTCGACGGGCTTGACGCGGTGATTTTGCAATCTTACGATTACCCTCAAGGTTACAAGATTAAGTTCAATAGGATGGATTTCATGTTGAAATCTCCAAAATTGAATGGTTCCGTTACAAAAGAAAGCAAGGACAGTATTTATATCTTGAAATTCACTGATACAAACAATACTTTGGCATCGGCACAAAAAGGAATTGATATCCAATTTCCTGATGCCAATGGTAGCTTTAGTTCGCTTGTATTTGGAATTGGTCTTGACGCTGCAAACAACGCCAAAGAACCAAGTGTATTCCCCAATACGTCTCCCTTAAGCGATTTTTTTTACTATTGGGAAGCTTGGAAAAGTTACATCTTTTTGAAAGTTGAAGGAACATGTGACCCTGATGGAGATGGTAATTTTGATCAATTTTTTGCTTATCATATAGGTTCGGATGATTTGTATAGGCTCATGACCAAATCAATAAATGTTGGTGGTGACAGTAAAGATCAGGTAATCAAAATGACGATAGATCTCAAAACTCTAATGGCAGCCAATGGTGATTTTATCAATATTCCTGCTACACCGTCAAGCCACAGTCCCAAGGACAAGCCGCTTTCAGAGAAAATTGCCAATAATTTAAATGCTGCCATCTCTATTCAATGATAAGAATTTCTCTCGCATACTCTTTTTTGTTGTCAATCAGTATTATTGGATGTAAGCCTGATCCTGTCGTTGATGTTTGCAAGGATTGTGATTTGACTGGTATTGTTTATCAACCTGCTCCTTACACCATGGTAAAGCCTGCAGGGTTTGGTGAAATGTACTCTCCTCCTGACAATCCAATGACTCTGGACGGTGTTGCCTTGGGTAAAAAGCTTTTTTTTGATCCAATTCTGTCCAAGGACAACACCATATCGTGTGGCTCATGTCACTTTGCAGCAGCTGGCATGACCGACAACGAAGTGTTTAGTAAGGGTGTAAACGGCACCCTAGGCACGCGCTCGTCGATGAGTCTTATCAATGTCGGTTATCATTACAATGGTTTGTTTTGGGACGGGAGAGACATGACCTTGGAGGAACAGGCTTTGGATCCGATAGAAAATCCTGTTGAAATGCACAATACTTGGCCTGAAGCCGTCAATAAGTTGATTGCTTCAAGTGAATATGGGCCACTGTTTAGGAAAGCATTTGGTATTTCAAATAAAATTGAAATTACAAAAGAATTGACTGCCAAGGCACTCGCACAATATGAGAGAAGTTTGGTATCCGCCAACTCGAGATACGACGCCTTGTTTTTATCTCAAACTGAATTTCCTACAGATCAAGAATTGCGGGGATATGATATGTTTTTTAATCACAAAGGCAATGATCCAAGCCTTCCGGATGCGCAGTGTGGCCATTGTCACAATGGTTTTTTGCTCACAAACAATCAATACGCCAACAATGGTTTGGACAGCTTCGGAGTTTTAACAGATTATCCGGACAGAGGTAGAGGCGCAGTCACAAATAACTACATTGACAATGGCCGTTTTAGGACACCTACACTTCGAAATATAGGATTTACTGCCCCATATATGCACGATGGGCGGTTCAAGACCCTAGAAGAGGTAATGGAGCATTATACCGAGCACATCAAGAAAGTACAAAACTTGGATCCTAACTTGGTCAGCGTGAAGCTAACTGAGAGTCAGAAGCAAGATATTCTTCATTTTTTGAAGACTATGGATGATCCAAGTATCCCCAATAATCCACATTTTAAGGCCAATTAAATAAATTTTGGACTTATTTTATCTTTAAATATCTGAATTAAGGTTCACAATTATTTATCTTACAGACTTGAAAGTAATATATATAGTGCTGTTATTCAGTTTAATATAAATCATAATAAGAAGTATTGAATAAATATTAATTGTACAACGCCTATTTTTTGTATTTGAATTGCCCCTAGAAATTTTAAATATTTGTATCATCAAATAAGATAAACGCACAGCGAATCATGTTTGATCAACTAATAGGATATGTTCATGGGATTATAATTTGTGTAGTAAGTCGGCCCTCAGGGCCGGCTTATTTTTTATCCCTCCAAAATTAGGTACACCCCAAGGTTAAAATAATAAGGTTGATGACCAAAAGAGAAAGTTCAAACTTTCTCTTTTTTTTTGTTGTAACACCCCAAAAAGAAAGCCCCTCAGAAATGTATCTGAAGGGCTTTCATTATTTAGTCAACCGAATGACTCTATCGAATCATAATCATTCTCTTGGTACTATTATTTTCAGCTGTTTTTAACTGATAGAAATAAACACCAGCCGAAGGAAGGTCACCTTGAGTAACTTCAACTTTGTTTTCACCCATGTTGAAAGTATTTTCAAAGCACTTCACCATTCTGCCATTTACATCAAAAATGCAAAGCATTGCATTTTGTGTTCTGTCTAGGTCAAACCGAATGAAGGTGTTTGTAGCAAAAGGATTTGGCTCATTTTGATAAAGTGTTATGCCATTTTCGCTCACAGCGTCATTATCCTCGTTTTGTAAGATTTGGTTGTCTACTGCAGTATTATCAATTAAGTTCAATTTACCTGGATTGGCATCTAACACGGTTACTGTAAATGCACAGGTAACTACGTTCCCACATTGGTCAGTTGCCGAGTAGGATATCAATGTTACTGTTCCTGGTTGGAAAATACTTCCATTTGGAGGTCCAGACTTTTGGACTGGAATAATTTGTCCATCACAGAAATCGCTTGCACTTGGTAATGACCATATTATTGGAAGCGGAACATTAGATGTTACAACTATATTATTAGGGCATTTGATGATTGGCGCTTCTGTATCAACAACTGTAATAATTTGAACAAATTTAATGATGTTGCCACATTTGTCACCAGCTGTCCATGTATATCTTACATTGTAGCTGCTTGCACAGCCCCCAGGTATTCCTAAATACTCTATTTTAAGCAGCACACTTGGGTTTCCGTCGCATGCATCTTCTGCAATTGGATCTTCATTGTTTACGTCATCTTCATCGCATTGTACAGTAATAAAAGCAGGAGGCGTGCTAAGCCAAACTGGTGGCTTGGTATCTCTTACTTGAATGATTTGAGTTCTGTTGGTTTGATTGCCGCAAACATCTGTTCCTGTCCAAGTTCTTGTGATGGTGTATGAATAAGCTTTACACTGATTTGTGAAATTGCTCTTTGTTGAAGTTTGCTTAAATGTTACAGTTACTGCTCCCGTACAATTGTCTGTTCCAGTGACGTTTGGAGGATTTGGTACAGTTTGGTCACATTCTATTGTGATATTGGCCGGAACACCTACTAGCATGGGAGGAGTCACATCATTCACAGTTATGGTTTGTGCACAAGTAGCTGAATTGCCACATACATCTGTAGCGCGATAAGTTCTTGTTAAAGTGTACTTATTGGCACAGGTCTGGTTAGTGATGACATCGCTCACAAATGAATTTGTTGTTGCACCCACGCAATTATCAGATGAAGTAACCGTTGCTGGATTAGGAGTTGGCACAGCTGTTGCACATTCAAATGATAAGTTGGCAGGGCAAGACAAACTTGGTGGGGTTTGATCATTCACAGTAATAATCTGTGCGCATATGGCACTATTTCCGCAAATATCTGTAGCTCTGTAGGTTCTGGTCAAGGTGTACCTATTGGCACATGTTTGCCCACTTATGGCGTCACTGACAAATGTAACTACCGCTACTCCAATACAATTGTCAGAAGCCGTAACCGATCCAATATTTGGTGGAGGTATCAATGCAGCGCATGAAACAGTGACTGGCAAAGGACAAGTAATTGTTGGAGGGGTCAGATCGTTAACAGTAATGATCTGTGCGCATGTAGCACTGTTTCCACAAATATCTGTGGCTCTGTAAGTTCTTGTTAGCGTGTATCTGTTGGCACAAGTTTGAGCTGTTATTGCATCACTGACAAAAGTGATTACCACCGCTCCTGTACAATTGTCTGATGCTGTTACACTTCCCAAATTAACAGGAGGTACCAATGCTGCACATGATACAGTAACTGGTGCAGGACAGGTGACATTTGGTGCAAGGATGTCATTAACTGTTATGATTTGAGCACAATTGGCCACATTTCCACAAAGATCAGAAGCGCTATATGTTCTGGTAATGGTATATCTATTTGTACAGCTTTGGGCTGATATCACATCGCCAGTATGGGTTATTGTAATGGCACCAAAACAAGGTGAGGAAGCCGTGGCTGAGGCTGGATTTGGAGGAGGAACTGCACTGGCACATGATACAGTTGTAGCAGGAGGGCATGTCAATGTTAAAGCACCAGCAACACAAGTAGTTGTCATTGTGAATGCACCAGTAGATCCTGCAAACCCGTGTACCCTAATACGGTAAATAGTTCCAAGAACAGAATTAAAAGTTACCTGCGATTGGAGACTACAAAAATCATCGTTGTTTGCAAAACATATGAGTGATCCACAAGCTCCGGTGTAAATTTCTATTTTGGTATCGTAAGCTGATCCGCATAGACTAACAGTGATTGCGGTACCTGTACCCGTTATGGTGTACCAAACATCAGGTGCTACTGAAGTGCCAGGACAAGATGTTGCAGGACCGTCTAAAGTTGCAGTGTTGGTGTTCCCTGTGACGGTTGATCCGCAGGCAACCGCAATAGCATTCGCACACATATCATTAGGCGGAGTTGCAGGAGGACAGTTGATCAGGAAGGTTTGAGTTACTGTGGTCATTATTTCTGGGTCAAATAATATAAAATAAGTAACCCCAGCTGTCAGAGGTCCAAAGGTAACACTTTGAGGAGATGAAATATCTTTTAAACAAGTCCAGCCTGCTGGCCCGCAACCAGCTGATGCTGCTTTCCAGAAATAGTTTACAAAACCACCTGTTGCTGCAGTTACTTGCAAAGTGTGGATCCCTGTACTAATAGGTGTAAAGCTATAAACCTTCTCGTTGCCCGGTGTAGAGAAGCTACAAGAATTAGGGCTCCAGACACCAGTTCCTGAGCTTGTTCTAGTTTTAGATTGAGCACAGATGATGGTCTCAATTGGTGCCTGGCATGGATCAGGAGGTGGTTGTGTGCACGTGGGCGTTAAGGTGAAGGCTCCAGCACCGGCGCTGAATCCAGTTACCAGAACGAAATAAGAAGTGCCAGAAACCGCAGTAAAGCTCACCTGTGATTGGTTGCCACAGAAGTCATCATTCCCTGTTACACAGACTAAGCTGGCACAAGTTCCTGAAAAGACACCTATTTTGGTATCAAAGGCACTACCACATAAGCTCAGTGTTACAGCACCTACTGCATTATCAAGTTTGTACCACAATCCTGGTGCGGTATTTAAGGTAGTTACACAAGCTGGAACGGCGTCAACTGTTGCAGTTGTTGTATTGCCATTTATAACGGTACCACAAGTGATCGGAAGGGCTCCCGCACAAAGGTCATTGGGAGGCGGAGGAACAACCAAACAGTTATTGCAGGCTACTGTGCCGGTGAGACAAATAAAGTCTGTACCACAAAGTGCATTGGTATTGTAGTGCAGAAATAATGGACCACTAGCTGTGCAGACGACGGTCTGGGGAGCATTCCCAAATCCGAGTACGGCGCCATTGAATGTGCCTTGTCGGATAGTTATAAAATTACCGGACCCTCCAGTGGCGTTGAAAGTATAGCTATTACCTGCAACACAGTTATTCACCGTACTGTACTCACCCGCAAAAGCGCAGGTTGTAATTGTGATCGGCGTAGAGTTAGTAGGGGCGGTTACAGTTCCAAATTGCGAGTTGTTGAGGCATTGTGCAAAGCTGCTTTGATGATAAAATATACTCAGCAAAGTGATCAGTAGAACGCCAACTATTTTGGTCTGTCTCTTTGGGTTAGAATTCTCAATTCTTAACCCATAAAAATGGGAGGTAAAGTTTCTCATTTAAATTTCATTTAATGATTGGTTGGTTATTGTTTAATTTGCTGTGTTTTGCAGCGCAAGACAAATATAATAACGGATTTCACTTTTCAAAGTATTTAAAAAAAAAAAAGCAGGTCAATTTAGTATTGACCTGCTTTCAGAATTTCTTAAGGAGTATATAAAGAGAATTATTTTCCTCCGTTTAATTCATCTTGAAGTGTTTTCAATTCATCCCAATTGCCGTCCGCAGCTAATTTTGCTTGTTGTGGCCATGTAGTTGGGTTATGAATAGCATACCTTGGTCCAGCTTCATCTAAAATTGCTTTTATGGCCTCCACTGTAGAATTTGCAACATCCGCAAAGGTAAGCAAACCGGCATTGTGCAACAATTCCTCAATTTTTGGCCCTACACCCTCTATTTTCTTTAGACTGTCTTTCTTTCCATCTGGTTCTGCTTTAGGAGCTTTTGCTTTCTTTTCAACTGGAGCCGCGGCTTCTACAGGTGCTACTTCTTCGTTTGCAACTGCTGGAGCAGCCTTAGCCTTGGTAGCTTTGGCAATAGGTGCTATTCTTTCTTCAACTGGCTGGGCTGGTACAACAGTAATAAATGTTCTGCCAAGTCTGCGTTTGTTGAAAGTAACAGTACCATCAATGAGTGCGAATAAAGTGTGATCGCGACCAATTCCAACACCAGTTCCAGGATGAAAACGAGTTCCACGCTGTCTAACCAGTATGTTTCCTGCGATGGCTTTCTGGCCACCAAATAATTTTACGCCAAGTCTTTTACTTTGACTATCCCGTCCGTTATCTGAACTACCTGCACCTTTCTTGTGAGCCATGGTATTTTAATTTTTAAAATTTCCGGGTCAATTACCGGGTGATAGAATTGATTTCAATTTGAGTAAATGACTGACGGTGTCCGTTTTTGACACGATAGCCTTTTCTGCGTTTTTTCTTGAAAACGATAACTTTATCGCCTTTCAAGTGACGAATAACGGTTGAGGTAACATGAGCACCTGCTACTACAGGTTTTCCCAATGTTACATCACTGCCGGATGAAATTAGGTGAACTTGGTCAAATGAAACCTTGTCACCTTCTTTAGCATCCAGCTGGTGGACGTAGATCTTTTGACCTTCGCCGACTTTAAACTGTTGACCAGCAATAGATACGATAGCAAACATGATGTTAATATTTGGTTTTTAAATAAGCGGACGCAAAGGTAAGTATTTTTTTTATTTCATGAAATAGCTTAATCAATTTTCCTTTGGATTATTTCATTTAAATTTACTGTAATCTTCTTTTCCAGATCTTTTCTTTTGAACTTCAGAACGACTTTATGTCTCTTAGTGTTGCACAATGCCTTGTTGATTGACCTCAGGTTCAACAACCAATGTGGGATGCCATTCAATTGCAGGATTTTATCGCCGGGTTTAATACCAGCTTTATCGGCTCCACTTCCTTCAAGCACTTCAGCTATCGTAAATTCATCCAGGTCCTTGCCACTAGCAAGCACCATCATTCCGCTTCGGTCAATTGGAATAACTAGGGCTCCTTTCTTTTTGGCTTTTAAATATATATCCGTTGCGTTGTGGTTTATCCTAATTTCAAAATAACTCAGCAGCACATTGCCTATAAGTCCATCGTATTTGAAGATACTACTGTCCCGGTCATAGTTGGAATTGGCTTTGAGTGATATAGGCACCTGCGAAAAGTACGTCTTTCCAACTGATAGTCCATTCAAAATGCCTAATTTGCCTATTAAATATCCACCTAGTCCTATACCTAGATGTCCATTAATGGTTTGAAATTGCGCCTCCTTTGGCATATAATTGATTTCGTTTATGATCAAGGTGGTTCCAGCACCAGTATCTAGCAACATATTCAAGGTATCCAATTGACCAATTGAACTTATTGTTTGAACGGGGACAAATATTCTTCCACGGTATTTGTTCACCTCTACACTTTCAAATTTGCTTGTATTTATTTTTTTGTTGGGATGAAATAAGCTCAGTTTTTTTTTCGTGAAATTAATTTCTAAGCCAAACGCTCCCAGTAAATCCATGCCAATAATACCATCAACCTGAGTTCCAATCAATGATTCAAATTGAAAATATTGGTCAGTCAATGCGATGAAATTGCAGGGCCCAATGATTAAGTTGCCAACTGTTAATTTTATGCCTGAATACAATGCAGCATCAATGGGTTTGGAACGGTCACTCCCAAATACCTTTAATTTTCGGATAGCTTGTTTGCCAAGTGCAAAGGGAATGAGTTCGTTTGTAAAAAGGCTCTGTTCTGCTCCTGTGTCTACAATGAATTTGGCATCAATTAGATCATTTATTCGCAAACTTACTATGATGTATTGTTGTACAAAATTACAAGGAATTTGAACTGATGTGGTACGATTTATAAACTGAAAATTGAGAGACTGTGCGGAAGCGAAAGTGCATGACGCAAGCAGGAAAATTACAATAAGTTGTTTTTGGTTCAACCAAAGCTGAAATTTCACGTAAAATGATTTCATATTCAAGTAAATGTAAGCCTCTCAATGATGAAAAACAAAAGTTATTCTCAATTTTACAAACTTCTGCTGTCCCTTATTTTTATTGCATCTCTCTCAAATGCGTGCAAACAAAATAAACCAGAAGTAATAAAAGACGCAGCTAGTGAGACCACAAATTCCAAATGGCTGCATATTGCTGTTAGAGATTATACGGATGTTCTGATTGATGATTTATTCAATCCTCCTGTAGCCAGCAGAAATTACGTTTATCCACTTATTGCGTGTTACGAAGTAATGCGATACATGAAACCTGAGTATATGTCCTTGCATGGTCAGCTCAAGGATATGCCACTATTGCCTGTTCCAGACCTACGCGGACCTATTTGCTATCCGATTGCAGCAGTAGAAGCACTGTATATGTCTGGCAACAAATTTGTTTTTAGCAAGGCCTCTTTGGAAGCCAAGCACACTGCATTGATGGTTGAATATAGGAAAACTGGTCTTTCGGAAGATGTTTTGTCAAGATCAGTAAATTTTGGCAGAAACATGGCTATAGCCATTAACGAATGGGCAGATAAGGATAACTACAGCGAAACTAGAAGTATGCCTAAGTACACAACCACCAATAAGCCAGGCTTTTGGCGTCCCACTCCGCCCGATTACTTAGATGCATTGGAGCCTAATTGGAGTAAAATGAGGCTTATGGTACTGGATTCAAATGCGCAATTTGCAGCAGATCCTCCATTGCCATTCAGTGTAGGTTCAAAAAGTTCATTTTATGATGCTGCTTCTGAAATCAGAGCCATTGGTGTTGGACTAAATCCAAATAAAGCAGAAATTGCAAGGTTTTGGGATGACAATCCTGTAGTTACTGTGCATCAAGGTCATGCCGTCTATGACAAAAAGAAAATGACTCCGGGTGGTCATTGGTTGAATATTGTTCGTCAGGCATGTGAGAAAACCAACAAAGATATATTTAGTGCCTCAGAAGCTTATGTATTGTCTGCATTGGCGCTTTATGATGGCTTCATAACATCCTGGACTGATAAATATAAATATCAACTTGTTCGCCCTGAAACATATATCAACTCTTATATGGATCCAAATTGGAAGCCATTTTTGCAAACACCACCTTTTCCAGAACATACTTCCGGCCATTCTGTAATTTCTGGTGCAGTAACTGAAGTGTGCACAATGCTTTTTGGAGAAAATTTTTCAATGATTGATAGCACTGAACTGGAGTTTGGGCATGGTGTCAGATCACTCGAGACATTTAGAAAAGCTGCAGAGGAAGTTTCTGTAAGTAGATGTTTTGGCGGAATACATTACAGGCAAGCCTGTGATGCGGGACTGAAACAAGGCAGACAAATTGGAAAGCATTTGATCAATAAAATCAGAACACGATCTGAAGCAATAGGACAAAAATAAAATCCTTCACGTACCTTGTTGCCCATAATTCGAAATTATGGAAAGAAAGTTGCAACGTAAAATGACCTTGACGGGATTGACTCTTATTGCAGTCGGTTCAAGTATTGGCTCCGGAATTTTCATTTCCCCATCTGAAGTTGTCATGAATGTTCCAAGTCCATTTTGGGCTTTGATTGTTTGGTGCATTGGTGGACTTATTGCACTAACAGGATCATTGAGTCTCAGTGAATTGGGAGCAAAATATCCTGCGGCAGGTGGCGTGTATGTATATTTGAGAGAAGCGTTTGGCTTGCGAATAGCTTTTTTGTATGGTTGGGCCACATTGTTGGTGATCAACACAGGTGCCTTGGCTGCACTCAGTCTTGCGTTTGTAAATTTTTTAGGATTCTGGTTCCCAGTGTCCGAAACAGAAAAGCTCATTATTGCCTCCATTTTGATCATTGGTTTAACTGCAATGAACACCTTTGGCGTACAAGTAAGTCAGGCTTTTGCTGGAGTTTTTACCGGTATGAAATTATTTGCCTTGGCATTCATCATAATATGTGGCGTTTTTGTATTTGGAGATTTTGAACGCGTGTTGCATCCTGTTACAAGTTTCAATCCAACAGCACATCCACAAATGTTTTTGACAGGTCTGATAGGTGTATTGTGGTCATTTGGAGGCTGGCATCATGCGAGTTATTTGTCAGGTGAAGCCATCAATCCACAAAAATCAATACCCAAGGCAATGATTATTGGTACAGTGATTGTGACCGGGGTTTATCTTTTGGCAAACTTGGCATATTTCATGTTGTTGGATATTCCACAAATAATGGCTTCTGATAAATTGGCAGGAGATGCCCTGCAATCTGTCATTTCAAGTGGTGGAAAAATGGTTTCTATCGCGATAATGATTTCAGTATTTGGAACCATTGGGATTTATACCATGTCGGCTCCACGAATTTATTATGCAATGGCCGAAGATGGTGTTTTTTATGAAAAGCTCAGCAAAATTCACCCCAAATATGGTACGCCGTATATTGCAATGTGGTCGCAAGCCATTTGGGCAGTATTGTTAATTGTTTTATGGAGAACTTTTAGTAACCTGATCACATACACTACTTTTATTGACATAATTTTCATGTGTTTGGCAGGAGTAAGTGTTTTAATTTTAAGAAAAAAAAATGGAGTGCCCAAGGAAACTTTCAAAGTGCCATTTTACCCAATAATACCTCTGATATTTATTTGTATCACTGGTGCATTTGTTATCAATACCGTATTTGCAAAATTTTCGCAAAGTATTGCAGGACTAGCAGTAGTTGCCGCAGGTCTGATCAGCTACAGCTATTTTAAACAAAGAAAATCTCAGTTGGGCAATTGATAATTTGATATTTTGCTTTTGGTAACATTTATTGATATTTATTATACAAGATAGACAACGAATAAAGAATTCAAGGTGTCACATATATTGTGATCGTAATAATTTTTTATTTAGTCTTTGTTAAATAATTTTTTTTAAATACCTTTAAGGTTCAAACTAACAAAATAAACGTAAGCCTATGAGACTCTTTACTCGGTTTACTTTCGTGCTACTTCTTGCAATATTCGTTGCTGAAGCTAGAATTGAAGCCCAAAACTCACTTGGTTACCCAAATGATCACACTGTTCAATTGGTTAACAACAGAAAACGTCAATTATTATTGATGCCAGTCGGTGAGAATACAATCAAAATTCCAAAGCTTACACTTGGCGAGAAATATCAAATTGTTTTCAATGAAGATGATCCAAATGATCAGTGCGATGCAGTATTTCATTTAAAATGCGGTGTTGTTGATACCGTGTTAAATTTGAAATCTAAATTTATTTTGTTTGCTGATGCATCAATGGCTGAGATAATGACAGACGTGCAGTGTGTTGCAGGATTTGACTCTAGGTATTCATGTTACATAACTGTATCCGCAATTTCCAACATGGCGGATATTTCAAAAACTTTGAATCAGCCCGAAGGTCCGGTAATTGCGACATCGGGTACTTCTGCCACATCATTGATTAGGGATATATTCATCGGTGGTGGATGTTTTGATGTTACCAATGTAACTTCATTAGGAGGTAGCACTCAGATTGGTGAATTTGAAGGAGGTGCTTCTTCTATTCAAATTGAAGCAGGAGTGATCATTGCATCTGGTAATGTTGCAAACGCAAATGGTCCAAATGATGCAGGAGGTACAGGAAATTCTGCTGGCGGTGGTAGTGATCCTGACTTGGTCAGTATCGGTAAAGGTTCTTTAATATTTGATGCTGGTGGAATAGAGTTTGATTTCAAGCCGACAATTCCATTGGTTCAATTTAATTACGTCTTTGGATCAGATGAATATCCAGAATATGCTTGTTCCAGCTTCAATGATGTATTTGGATTTTTTATCAACGGTGCAGGTATTGGATTTAATAAAAATATAGCCTTGATACCAGGTACCACTATACCTGTTAAGATCAATACAGTTAACGCTGGAGTGCCAGGTAGTGCTGGGAATTCTGCAAACTGCTCACCTCCATTGGGTTCCTTGGCTTACTCAGGATTTTATGTTGACAATCCCATAGGTAGTCCAGATGTTGAATATGATGGTTTTACTACCGTTTTTACTGCTGAGTCTGCTGTGATTCCGTGCTCAACATACCACATTAAATTGGCAGTGGGTGATGCAGGTGACGCCATATTTGATTCAGGAGTATTTCTAGAAGCTAACTCATTCAGTGCTGGTGGAAATGCCAATGGAGAAGTTATCGTGCCAAGTTCAGGATCCAACGTGGTTTTTGAAGGTTGTGAGGATGGTTATGTACATTTTTGCAGATCGAATACTGACAATCTTGATGATGATTTGGTTATTACCTTTATCACAGACCCTTCTTCAACTGCTACTCCTGTTGCTGACTATCAGCCATTTCCTACAAGTATTACCATACCTGCAGGAGAAGAATGTATAGATTTGCCATTTAGTGTAATAAAAGATGCAATTGCTGAAGGAACCGAGACGATTCGATTGAAATTGTCAACACCGTGTTCCTGCGAGAATCCATTTATTGAAATTTTAATTAAAGAATCTCCACCAATTGTTTTGGAAGTAAAAGATGTTACGATTTGCGAATCGGATGGTGGTGCAGATATTGGTGTAACAGCCACAGGCGGTGTAGGTGATTTGTCTTATTTGTGGGACAATGGTGGTACAGATGCAAGTGTATTTGTAGTGACATCCACAACAACAACTTATACAGTTACGGTATCGGATGAGTGCGGTAACACAGCCACCAAGTCACTTACTGTAACAGTTATACCTAATCCAGCTGCAACAATTGAGGGTTATGGAAAAATATGTTTTGGTAAGACAGGCAATATTCCATTTATAGTCAATTTTACAGGACCCGGACCTTGGACATTGGTTTACTCAATCAATAATATTCCACAACCTCCGATCACTGGCATTACAATAACCCCTTATACGTTAATAGGTAAAACTCCTGGAACGTATACAATCACGCAAGTTTATGGATTGTTCGGTTGCCCTGGTTTAGGAGATGGTGAGGCTTTAGCTGATGAGGTTAAGGTTGAACTTTTCTCAATTGCTTTGAATCCTAATTGTGCAGGTCAAAGTGATGGGGAGATTGAAATCGATCCTTTTGGAGGAGATGAAGAATATTATGTGGTTTGGAGCACGGGCGCCGAGGGTATCAATTACCTTGATTTGTTGGGACCTGGAAAATACACTGTAACAGTGACTGACGACAATGGATGTTCTGTCTCTAAAACCTTCACTTTGGTAGATCCTCCAGCGGTTGTTCTAGATGCCGTGGTAGTGAATGTAGTTAATTGTAAAAATCCTACTGGAGGTTCAGTTACCTTGAATGTTACAGGTGGTGTAGAACCTTATACTTATAAATGGAGCAACGGATTGTCTCCAACCAAAGATCAACCAAATTTAGGAATTGGTGTTTATTCAGTCACGGTTAGTGATCTCTATAATTGCTCAAAAGTAGCCAATTACATTGTGACCGCAGCGGACGCTCCCAATGCGAGTGCAGTTACTGTTGAAAATGTCGATTGTAAAAATCTGAACGATGGACAAATAAACCTAAGTGTCAATGCAGGGTCTCCTCCTTATGCGTATCTATGGAGCAATGGTGACAATACGAAAGATTTGAGTGGAGTAACATTTGGTGAGTATTTTGTAACCATAACAGATGCAGGTGGTTGTGTGACCTTTGCTTCGTCTATTGTGGCTCCCGATACTACTAAGCCAGTTGTATTAGCTGGTCAGGATCAATTATTCCCATGTTCTATTACAAGTTTACAGCTGGATGCATCCGGAACTGTATTGTTACCGGGTTATACCGCAGCTTGGACTACTATTGGTGGGAACATCATCAGCGGTGCCAATACGCTTACTCCAACTATTGGTAATGCAGGTATTTACTACTTGACTGTTACGAACAGCAATAATGGTTGTAGTCAGGTAGGAGATGTAATTGTTGACCCGGATATCAATACCCCTAGTGTTTTTATTCCACAGCCGCCAATATTAAACTGTAATGTAACAGATATAGTGCTTGACGGAAATTTATCTTCTCAAGGCCCTACTTTTACAACTACTTGGACACTTAATGGAGTGCCAATTGCGAGCAACACTTATTTAATCAATGCAACTCTGCCTGGAACATACCAATTGACAGTAGTTAATGGCGGAAATGGATGTGACAATTCGTTCTCGGTAGTAGTTAACCAAGATATAGTTAATCCATTGGCTCAAGCGGGACAAGTTGTGACTTTGACTTGCAAGGATACCGAATTGAATTTGTCAGGAACTGGCACCAGCGTTGGACCTAATTTTAAATATGACTGGACTACTCAAAATGGATTTATAGTAACTGGTAAAACAGGCTTAGCTCCTTTGATCAACCAGCCAGGATGGTACACCATCAATGTTCAAAATACGACAAACGGATGTGTGAGTGTTGACTCAGTTCAAGTGGGCGAAGATATCGTTCCACCTTTGGCCGCAGCTGCCGCACCTCAAGTTTTGACTTGCAAAACCGCAAGCGTTCCAGTTAATGCAACAGGATCAAGCACAGGCGGCAATATCATTTATAATTGGAATACGAGCAATGGAACCATTTCAGGAACCAATCAAGGATTTACTGTAAATGTTTCTTCAATTGGTACATACAATGTTTTGGTTACCAACAACAACAATGGTTGCACTAAGATTGCAAGTATCGTTGTAAATGAAGATAAAGCCAAGCCAGTAGCGGTAGCTGGTCAAGATGTTGAATTGACTTGTACTCAGACTACTTCAATATTGGATGGCACAGGTAGCTCAGTTGGCCCAGAATTCACCTACCAATGGGTAACTTCAAATGGCAATATTGTTTCAGGTGGCACCACTCTGAATCCATTGATTGATGATGATGGTACTTATACGCTAATTGTCACAAATGGCAACAACGGTTGTACTTCATCTGATGATATAGTTGTTTCATTAAGTGCAGATTTTCCTGTAATTGTCTTGGCACAACCAGAAAAACTAACTTGCAGTAAAACATCAGTATTGATCAATGCTTCCAGTTCTTCTGCTGGTCCTAATTTCTCATATCAATGGACAACTGCCAACGGTAACATCGTTTCAGGTGCAACTGGCACCTCTCCATTGGTGAGCTTAGCTGGCACATATACATTTACCATTTCGAACTCTGTAAATGGTTGTGTCGAATCAGAGAATATTATCGTTAGTGAGGATAAGAAAAAACCAGTTGCTGACGCTGGTGGAGATTTAGAGGCTGGTTGTTTTGATAAGCCAGTATTGCTGGACGGAAGTGATTCAAAAGGAAACGGTTCACTTACTTATAACTGGACTACCACCGATGGTGAAATTGTAACAGGTGCAGATACTTACGCACCGGCAATCATAAAGCCTGGTACTTATATTCTTTTGGTTTCGGACAACAGCAATGGTTGTACAGATACGGATGAAATAATTGTAACGAGCAATGCACTTTCTGCTGGTGTAATTTCATTGACAATACCTAGCTGCTTTGGCGATTTTGGAAAAGCTCAAATAGTTGATGTAATAGGTGGAGTACCTCCCTATACTTATTCCATAAACGGAGGTCAATCCTTCAGCGGGAATACCGTGTTTGATGATCTGAATCCTGGTCTGTATACCGTTTTAATCAAAGATGGTTATGATTGTATTGTGGATGAAAAATTTGAGATCCCAACTAAGACTGATATTAAGATCAATTTGGAACCTAGAGTTGAAATGTATATGGGAGAAACCTATAAGCTAAAAGCTCAAGTAAATATCCCTAAAAAGTTCGTAAGCAAGGTGGAATGGTTCTCAAAAGAAGGGTTGACTAACCCAGACTCTTTGGTAACCTTCACAAAAACCTTAGAAAGTACAGATTACTATGTTGAAGTCACTGACATCAGCGGATGTACTGCTCGTGCTAAAGTTTCAGTGATCGTAAAAGAACCTGAAGTATTTGTTCCAAATGCATTCTCACCTTTTGACTTGAATGGCAACAATGATCTGTTCAGAGTGTACGCCAGAAGTGGAGGTATTAAAACTGTGCGAAACTTCCAAGTATTTAACCGTTGGGGTGAAAAGATGTTCGCTGCTCAAAATTATGATCCAAATGATCCTAATATGGGCTGGAACGGACTGCATCAAGGCAAACCTATGGACCCTGCTGTTTTTGTTTGGTGGTTAGAAGTTGAGTACTTAACTGGTAAAAAAGAAATCTTTAGCGGAGACGTTAATCTGCTCAGATAGACCTAAATAAATATATAAAAGGCAGGATGCTTTTTGTTTGGTAATGTTGAAATTTAAATTTTGATCTTACTCAAATGAACGGGATCCTGCTTTTTTTATTTAGTTATTTAAGCTGGGAAATATTTCATATTTTGTGTTGTATTTGGTACACTTATTTCACTCCAATTTTTGATAAATGTTATCAAGGATTACATTGTTTGTTTCAGTTTTATTGGGACTAAACGCTGTCAAGGCACAACAAATATGCGGTGTTCCTCCTGATTTAGCCACCGCTTGTGCAGATGCTTGCGTTCTGTGCGATATTGATGGTTTGACATCTTTAGCAGCGCATGGCACATTGGGTACCATGCCCCCTGGCTTTTGTACTATGTTTCAACACGGAGTACATTACATTGGCTTTATTCCTCAAACTACAGATCTCAATCTGAATATTTCAGTTTATAATTGTACAGTAGGTGGAAATGGCTTGGAAATGGGAATTTACCAAAGTACGGACTGCGTCAACTTTACCTTGATGTCAAATTGTAATACCGACATGTTCCCAAATCAAACATGGCCCATCAATTCAAATAAACCTTTGATGCCTGGAAAGGTACATTATTTAGTGATCGATGGGAATGGTCCCAACACTTGTAGTTTCAGTGTCAATGTGATAATGGGTAGCACCAAGACCGAGCCTGTCGTTTTCAATGGACTGATTTCAGGCCCTACGGTTATTTGCCCCGGGCAGACTGGTATTTACATGGTTCCACCTTCGACTGGAAACCCGTGTGAGTTTTTCTGGACACTCGATGGCGTCGACATCGGTGATGGTAAGATAAAAGATCTTATAATTACTGAACCTGGAATCCATAAGCTGTGTGTTAAGGCTTCCAATCTTTGTTTTCCTGCCGAAGTGGAGACTTGTATAGATATTCTCGTAAAGGAAATCCCCATTACCAAAGTCGGGCCTTTTGTAGTTTGTGAAGCAGACTTGCCGTTTGATTTTGGAAACGATTCATTTTTTGGTCCTGGCGATTATGAAGTTACATTTACTTCTTTTAATAATTGCGACAGCGTTGTTCAGTTTAATTTAGGAGTGATTCCTGAAAAAATAAACGATTTAGGAATAATTCCGCTATGCTCTGGAGATAGTCTTGTAGTCAATGGAATTCCATTTTTTAACCCGGGAAACTACGAGGAAGTGTTTTCAACAAACTACGCTCCATATTGTGACAGTACAGTTGTTTTTCAGATTCAAGTCGATTCTGTGATGTCAATACCTGCTCTGATTGGGATTTTGGGTTGTTATGTTGATAGTGTATTGTTAAACGGCCTCAAGTCAATTCCATTGAATCAAGTGAGTTATCAGTGGTTTAAAATGGATTCCAGCATTTTGAATTTTATTGGAAATAATTCATCCATAAGTATAGCAGATACTGGATTCTTTAGTTTGGTTGTACAGCATAAGATATCAGGGTTCAATAAGTTTTGTACCGATACTGCTCAGTTGAAGGTGTTGAGAGATTCGATTGTTCCGTCTTTAATAATTCAAAATTTACCCCAATATTGCGAACAGGATTTAGTTGATTTGAACCTTTCAATGCCCGTTGATACCAATAATCTGAGCGGCTTTTTTACATTTCATGACATGACACCATGTAATTTGAGCAATCAAATTGGCAACACTTTGAATGCTTTAAAAGACACAATTGTTTTTATCAACTATAAGGCCGGTTCATGTGAAATTTTCATGCCTTTATATATTGAAGTTAATATTCAGCCATGGGCAAATGTGATTGCTTTGGATACAATTTGTAATACCAGTCAAGGAGGTAATATTACCGTTTATGATTTTGCAAATTCGGTTACAGCTGGAGATTCCATTGGTAAATGGGAGGCAATCACCTCCAATAATGCCACTGGCAATTTGCCAATATTGGATTTTAACGGTGTTGCTTTAGGCAATTATCAATTCAGCTATACCACTCAATCTGCAACAGCACCTTGTCAGGACGTAGTTTATAATTTGAGTTTAAATGTGAAGGATTGCAAATGTCCTTTTGTTGAATTGTTGAAAGATCAGAAAATATGCAATGATCAACTTATATATGACCTTAATGGCCTTTTGGTCAATTTGGATAAGGGGAATTTTATCATAAAGAACAAGCCGTTTGGCTCCAATTCTGCAAATATTTCGAATTCCTTGCTGAATGTATTTGAAAAAGATGTAGGTATTTATGAGTTATTATTTCAGCTTGATTCTGTACCTCAAACTTGCCCCAATGCTTTTCTTGTCGAGTTTGAATTGGTTGAAAGCGCAAAAGCCGAATTGGTCCAACTTGTTTCTGTTTGTGGCGACACCACCAAAGGGCCAGCCTCCAGTCAAATTAACCCTAAGGATTTTTTCATTTCAGGTGATCAAAGTGGTTTGTGGACTTCTCTTGACTTATCAGGCTTTGATGTGAGCAATCCTATTTGGGATTTCAGTGGCATTCCTTTTGGAATCTATCAATTTCAATACAGTCTTCAGGCAACTTCCCCTTGTTTGCCAAAATCTTACACAATCGGTGTTGAAGTCAAAAACTGTTCTTGCCCTGAGTTTGAAATAATTCCGAACATGGAGTTGTGTCAAGCCCAAGGATCATTTGACCTAAATAGCTTAATTGTTGCAGCACCTCAAGGAAGTTGGACCCTTGTGAATGCTCCTTCAGGAACCGGGCAAGGAAGCCTGTCTGGAAGTTCATTTGTTTGTAATAATTGCTTGCCAGGTAATTATCAATTCCAATATATTTTACAAAATAGCTTACCCAATTGTCCATCATTTAAACTAACCGAGATAGAAGTATTAGCTGCAAACAATGCAGGAGTTGCTAGTCCAAATTTGAGCCTATGCGATGGTCAAGATAGTACGCTTTTACTTTTTGAACAAATTAGTGCCTACAGTCCAGGTGGCTTGTGGTTTTATGTTAAAAATTTTGGTACTTCAACTGAAAAGTGGGAAACAAAAGGCAATGTGATTCCAGCTAAACAGTTTCAAGTGGGAAAGCACCATTTTGCATATTTGAATCAATCCAATCCCATGTGCCCGAGTGATACAAGCTTTTGGGTCCTTGAGATTGTGAAGACTCCTGATTTTTCGCTTGAAAAGGATAGTTTTATTTCATGCACAAATCCATCAATTGATTTGTCGCCTAAGGTATTTTCAATAAGCTTGAATACTTTTCAGTGGAAGAAAAACGGTGTCTTATTTAAAAATGACTCAACCATCAAGATTGGAGAAGCAGGAATTTATGAATTTACTGTTAACTCAGGAGTTTGTTCTTTGTCCAAGTCCATTGTGATTAAGGATTTTAACAAGCCAATCAAATTATCTGGTTTGGATTTATTTGATGCCGACTGTAAAAGAGAAAAAGGAAAAATTAAGTTGAAACAATTATTGGGAGGTACCATGCCCATCAAATTCTTTTTAAACAAAGTACTTCAGAATTTTAAAGATAGCTTTGATCTGAACACAGGCTTTCATTTTATAAGTATTTCTGATAATTATGGATGTAAATGGGATACTACTTTTATGATCCAAAAAGCAAATTTGCCAATGGTGAAATTGCCGGAAGACATTACCTTGGAATCGGGTGAAAATTATACCATTGTTTCTGAGCTTATTCCTTTGGACTTAAATGTAAAGTCAATCAACTGGCGCGAAAATGGTGCGGTTTTTGAATGTGTGAATTGTGAGAGTATCACAGTATCTCCATTGTTTACCAGTAAATATAGGATAGCTGTAGTTACCAGTCAGGATTGTTTGGCCGGTGATGAAATGAACATAGTTATTGTAAAAAATAGAAGGGTTTATATCCCTAATGCGTTTTCGCCCAATAGTGATAACTTGAATGATTTCTTCACTATTTTTGGAGGTGCCAATACTTTAAAGGTAGAATCGTTTGAGGTATTTGACCGTTGGGGTGAGCGGGTTTTTGGTGCAACTGATTTTATTCCCGATGGTGTTAATGGAGGCTGGGATGGCACTTTCCGCGGCAAAGAATTAAAATCCGGAGTTTTTGTTTACTTCGCATTGATCAACTTTGCGGATGGGTCTAGCGAATTTTTCAAAGGAGACGTACAGCTGATTCGTTGATGGAATGAAAAATTATTTCATGAAAGACGTCCAGAAATATAATTGACTTGTGCATGAACTATTAATATTAATGAGCTAGTTTTGTCTTGTAATAATTCGCTCCATAAATTTCAAACAATGCCATTATTCAAAGATTTGTGTGAACGTTCTGCATTTGGGGTTTGCAGCTATATGGCATCTAAATTAGGGATCAATACTTCTATCGTTCGTATGTACTTTATTTATTTGAGTTTCGCCGCATTGGGTTCGCCAATATTATTATACCTATTTGGGTATTTTTGGATACACATTAAGAAATATTTGGGTACTAGTAACCGAGTTAGCCTAGATTGATACTACTCTCCAAAGGCATAACGGATGATATTTGCGCCCATTCGCAAAGCAGCTAAACGCGTTTCAGGGTTGTCCTTATGTACATTTTGTGATTCCCATCCATCGCTTATGTTGCTTTCAAATCCATAAAAGCACACTAATTTACCTTCTTCAAACAGGCCATAAGCTTTCGTAGCTTTGTCATTATGCTTGTGAACCTTAGGCAATCCTTTAGGGAAATCAAATTTTTGATGAAAAATTGGATGTGAGAAAGGTATTTCACGCAATTCCTGATCAGGCATAACTTGCTTTAAAATCGGTCGGATGTAAGGATCTAAACCAAAATCATCGTCAACAAACAAAAAGCCACCCGCCTTGAGATAATTGCGGATATTTTCAGCTTCACTCGCAGAGAAAATAATATTGCCATGGCCCGTTAGAAACAAGAACGGGTAGTTAAAAATCTCAGAACTTCCCACATCCACAGTTGCATAATCTGGGTCGATCCTTGTTCCCATCTGTTGATTGCAAAAATTTGCGAGGTTTTGCAGTGCATCTACAACTGAATACCAATCGCCACCTCCGCTGTATTTCAATAATGCAATTTTGATACCAGGTGGATTTGAAGGAAGTGTCGGTGTTTCAGATTGAGTTTTTGGAACACAAATCCCTAAAGTGAGTATCAGAAGGTAAGAAGAGATCTTTTTCATGAAATGTATAACGAATTATCTTGTCAGATGTTGGAGATGGCAAGCCATGAGGGCATATATTGATGCAGTTTCTGTTCTTAATCTGGTATTTCCTAAACTTACTTCATTTACCGACTTTGTTTTAGCCAATTCGACTTCATCGGGCGAAAAATCACCTTCAGGGCCTATCCAAATTTTAGCTGGTTGCTCTTTATTGTATGCATGAAATAAATGCGTGAGCTGGGTATCATAACAATGAGCAAAATAATTGGTATTTGCTGATTCTTGATTGATGAGGACAGAAAATTTTTCAAGCGGTTCAATCTTAGTCAACCAAGCTTGATTGGATTGTTTCATGGCGCTCAGTGCTATTTTTTGAAAGCGTTCCATATTAATAACTTTGCGTTCACAGTTTTTGGAAACGAAAGCTTGAATTTTTCCAATACCTATTTCGCATGCTTTTTCCACCATCCATTCCATCCTATCCATATTTTTAAGAATTCCAAAATTCAAGCTGATATGATGGTAGAAGGGGAGAGGAGTATGATTTACCTCAAATATTTTTAGTCTTACTGACTTTTTATTGGTGAATATTATCTCAGCTTTGCAGATGGTACCTTCTCCATTAGTGATATTGATTTTATCGCCAATCTTATGTCGAAGTACATCCAAGCAGTGATGTATTTCATCCAAAAAAAGCTCTGCTGAGGAATCCTCATTCAAAGAAGCATAAAACAGTTGCATAGAGTTGGTACATTTGCAGGACAAAGTTCAACAATTCACAACAAAAATATGACCTAAGGAGTTATTTTGATTCCAAAGTCTAAAGACAAATTATTTATGGGTATTACAATTATGATAGGCCAATTGATGTTGAGCCTAATGATATTGGTGGTTTTACATGAAATGGGGCATTTTCTTCCAGCTCGTTGGTTCAAAACCAGGGTAGACAAGTTTTACATTTTTTTTGATCCTTGGTTTTCAGTTTTTAAAAAGAAGATTGGCGATACTGAATATGGAATTGGCTGGTTGCCCTTAGGAGGATACGTAAAAATAGCAGGAATGGTTGATGAAAGTATGGATATCGAACAATTGTCCAAAGAGCCACAACCTTGGGAATTTCGCTCGAAGAAAGCCTGGCAGAGGCTCATAATAATGTTGGGTGGAGTTACTGTAAATTTTATACTAGGATTTTTTCTGTTCGGAATCATCATGTGGGTCTGGGGCGAAGAATACATGCCAGCCAAGGAAGCGAAGTATGGTATTTATGCAGAAGAGATGGGTAAAAAAATTGGCTTGAAAGATGGAGATCAGATTGTTAAGATTGGCAATACTAATTTTGAACGTTTCAATGATCGCATTTTGATCAAGGAAGTGATACTGAATAATGCACGTAGTATTGTTGTCAACAGAAATGGCAATGAGGAAGTGTTGACTATCAATGAAACTGTTGCTGCTGAAATGGCAACCGCCAAGCAATCTAAGGCACCATTATTTGGACCCCGTTTTCCATTTACAGCAGAGAAAATATTGGACGGAAGCCCAGCAGCTAAAGCAGGTATTCAACAAAATGACAGAATCATAGCGCTCAACAATGAAAGCACTCCTTATTTTAATGATTTTCAGTCACGTTGCAAGGCATTGAAATCAGTTCCAATTGAGCTTTCAATATTAAGAGGAGTTGATACGATTAGCATAAAATTGACAACAACTGCTCAAGGAACAGTTGGAGTTTATCCAAAAGGGCCAAACGCATATTTTAAAACTGAAAGACAAGAATATTCTTTGGGCGAGGCATTTCCAGCAGGAATCAAAAAAGGAGTCGGATTTTTGGGTGATCAATTTGCCGCTTTTGGACAAATGTTTAAAGGAAAGATTAAAGCTTCAGAAAGTTTGGGTGGATTTGGATCTATCGGTTCTATGTTTGGAAGAGAATGGATTTGGGAGCGCTTTTGGAACATGACTGCCATTCTCTCATTGGTATTGGCAGTTATGAATCTGCTTCCGATACCAGGCCTAGATGGCGGATATGTGGTGTTTCTTTTATTTGAAATGATCACCGGCATAAAACCAAGCGATAAATTTATGGAGCGTGCAGTTTCAATAGGTTTTTTCTTGCTTTTGGCTTTAATGATATATGCCAATGGACTTGATATCTTCAGGAGTTTCAGTAAATAATGGAAAAAGATTTCTTTGAACTTTTGGGTCTACCAAGAAAACTGTTAATAGATAAATCAGATCTCCGCAAAAGGTACATATTGGCTTGTCAGACGGCTCACCCTGATTTGCATTCAGATGGTCACTCTATTCAATTGGAAGAAGCTGAAAAGCTCACGGCTTACTTAAACAAAGCGTATGAAGTTCTGAGTGACGACACAAAACGACTGGCTTATGTGTTGAGTTTGCACAACAGTTTGCCTGCGGAAGGTGAAGCCAAGTTGCCAATGGATTTTTTGATGGAAGTCATGGATTTGAATGAAATGATCGAAGAAGCACAATTCAAACAAAACGAAAATTTACAAAAAACTTTGCTTGATCGACTAAATGCATTTGGTGAGGAAATAAATTTTGAAGGAAAAAAACTCATTGAAGCCTATGATTTAGAGGACTTTGACGAAGTCGGGCTAAAAGAATATTATTTAAAATTGAAGTACATTTTGCGAATGAGGGAGAATATCCTTAAATTTGCAACGCATTAGCCGAAGTGGCGGAATTGGTAGACGCGCTGGATTCAAAATCCTGTGATAGCAATGTCGTGCGGGTTCGATTCCCGCCTTCGGTACTTTTATTAAAAGATAACATATTGGATCAAACAGACCCTCTCTCGAGAAGAAGAACTAACAATCCTCTAGAGTTATGTATTTGTTACAATTTCTCAGCTGTTTTGGAGAAATCCCCATTGTTTTGTATTAATTTCACGACATGGAAATCCTAGTTATAGTTTTTCTCATTCTTTTGAATGGGATTTTTTCGATGTCAGAGATGGCATTGGTTTCATCCAGAAAAATTAGATTGGAACAAGCTGCAAAAAAAGGAAGTAGCAGAGCAAAGCTCGCATTGAGTTTAGCAGAACATCCCAATAAATTTCTTAGCACTGTACAAATTGGAATCACAATAATTGGGATTCTGATGGGGATATTTTCTGGAGCCTCTTTAACAAACCAGCTAGCTGCTCAGTTTGATAGAATAACTGTCCTGGCGCCATTTTCACACAGTCTGGCTGTAAGTATTACAGTTGTTTGTATTACGTATTTTGCAATTGTTTTTGGTGAACTCATTCCAAAACGACTGGGAATGACCTATCCTGAGAAAATCGCTAAAGGTCTTTCCGGGTTTATGAGCATTCTATCTCGGATCACACGTCCATTTGTGTGGTTGTTGACCAAGTCCACTGATTTTGTTTGTAGACTATTCAATATCAGGCCTTCGGACGAGAACAGGGTAACAGAAGAAGAGATCAAGGCAATCATCCAAGAAGGAAAAGAAGGTGGTGAAGTTCAAGAAATTGAACAGGATATTGTTGAACGCGTGTTTATGCTCGGTGATCGCAGAGTAAGTACCCTAATGACTCCTCGTAGCCAAGTCATAATGTTAGAGGGGGAAGAAACAATAAGTGAAATTATCCATGAGGTCACGGCAGAAATGCACTCTATCTATCCAGTCTACAAAGAAGATCGAGATCATGTAATAGGTGTGCTGAAGTTAAAAAATCTTTTCACGCACATCAAGAATGACAAAATGAGGCTTGAGGAAATTTGTGATCCCGCCCACTTCATACTCGAAAAAACCACTGCATTTCATGCCTTAGAGAAATTCAAGATCAGTAAAATCCACTATGGAATTGTGATTGATGAATATGGCCAAATGCAAGGAATTATCACCCTAAATGACCTCTTAGAATCTTTGGTTGGATATTCTTCTGATTTCTATCAGGATGATTACACTTTAAAAGAACGAGAGGACGGTAGTTTTTTGATTGATGGTCACTATCCTTTTCCGGATTTTTTGCACTATTTCGACTTAGAGCATGGCAATGAAGAAGCCAATTTTGATACGGTTGGAGGATTACTTTTGGATGAATTGGGGAGAATACCTGAGGTCGGAGACACCTTATCTTGGCTAGACTTTAAGTTTGAAGTGATGGATATGGATGGTACCAGGATCGACAAGATTCTTTTATACAAAGTAGTCTGATTTACTCGAATTTAAATTACTGATAATCAGCAATTTAAACATGTTAACAACTCGTTAAGAATTTTTTGCAGATCATTATATTTGCGCAACAATGTATCATGATACATTTGTATCGTCAAGTGAAACTTATTACAAAATTTAACCTCTCATTTAAGATGAAAACTATCAAAGCTATTTTCGCTATCGCTATCGTTGCTGCTTCATTCACAGCTTGCAAGAACCAACCAGCTGAAGAAACAACTACAACTCCAATGGAAACTGAAGCTGCTCCTGCAGTAGTTGATTCTGTTGCTGCTCCAGTTGATTCTATGGCTACACCAGTTGAAGAAATGAAGAAGTAATTCTTTTTCTAAAGAAATAAAAGGCCCGTTCCATTTGGAATGGGCTTTTTTTGTTTGTGGGTTTTAGTAATTCTATGATTACATTTGCTTGCAAATTTTAAAGCATGAAAATGAAAAGCCTGGTTCTCTGCCTGATCTTCTTTGTTTCAAGGATAAGCTCAGCTCTTGCTAATGAAGGAATGTGGTTGCCAATTTTCTTATCTCAATTGAATGAGAAGGAAATGCGGGCAGCTGGAATGAAATTGAAAGCATCAGATATTTACGATATCAACAAAGGAAGTTTAAAAGACGCAATTGTGCTATTTGGTGGTGGATGCACAGGTGAGGTAGTTTCCGATAAAGGATTGTTATTTACGAATCACCACTGTGGATATGGGCAAATTCAATCCCATAGTACTGTTGAACGCAATTACCTAAAAGATGGTTTTTGGTCAAAATCGATGGCCGAGGAATTACCCTGTCCTGGATTATCTGTCACATTTATATCTCGAATCGAAGAAGTGACTCAGGCGGTATTTATGGGTGTGAAGGAAAGTATGAATGAAGCGGCACGCCAAAAAACTATAGATGAAAACATCTCCAAATTAAAGCCTGCCATGAATCTGGCTGCACATGAAGATCTGGTGGTAAGGTCATTTTTTACTGGAAATAGATATTTTGCTTTTGTAACTGTTACTTACACGGATGTTCGCTTGGTAGGTGCGCCACCTGAATCAATCGGTAAATATGGCTCTGATACTGACAACTGGGTTTGGCCAAGACATACAGGCGACTTTTCCGTTTTCCGTATTTATGCAGGAGCGGATAATTTGCCATCTGCTTTTAGTGGTTCTAATGTGGCATACAAGCCTAAGCATTTTCTTCCAATCAGCTTGAAAGGGATTAAGGAAGGTGATTTTACCATGGTATTTGGATTCCCAGGCAGGACAGACGAATATCTGACTGGAGCTGCAATAGCACAGACCGCTCAGGTGATCAATCCACTTAGGGTTGAGTTGCGTGATCGTGCTTTAAAGATCATGGACAGCTATATGCGCACAGATGAGGCAACCAAGATTAAGTATGCAGGTAAATATGCAGGCATAGCAAACTCTTGGAAAAAATGGTTGGGTGAATCGCAAGGAATAGCCAAGACCAATGGCTTAGAGCGAAAGAACAAGTATGAAAGTGATTTTAATGGCAAGGTGGTGGCAAATGCTGATTGGAAAGCCAAATATGGCAATTTGACCACAGACCTTAGCAATAACTATAAGAATTTAGAGATATATGCACTGAATCGCGAAGCTTTTTCGGAAGTGTTTAGCAGGTTGCCAGACGCTCCGCGGTTGGCATCTCAAATCCAAAACCTAATCAATACAGCACATCAAAAAGGCGCAGAATTGTTTAAAGCGGATTTGGTTAAATTCCGGGAAAATTTACCTGGCTTCTATACCAATTATGATGCAAATATTGATCGTGAAATGTTTCTAGCATTGATCAAGATATACAGAATGCGCATCCCGATTGATCAGCAGCCTGGTATTTTACGAAACATAACCCAGGAGGAACTGGATAAAGTTTGGCAAAATTCTGCGGTGTGGTCTAAGGATAAACTCGATATACTCCTCGGTTTGGATCCTGAAGCTGTTGAGGTTGCTTTGGAAAATGATCCTTTGGTAAATTTGGTCAGCGAATGCAATAATTTTTTTATTGCCAATATTTTGCCCAAGTACAATGAATATCTCGGGCTTATTGGTCCATTGCAACGCAAGTATATGCAAGCGCAAATTGAAGTTTTTAAAGAAAGAAAATTTTATCCGGATGCCAATGGTACAATGAGAGTGAGTTTTGGGCAAGTAAAATCCTATGCCCCTCGTGATGCGGTGCAATATGAATGGCAAACTGACATTGATGGTGTTGTAGAAAAATATATTCCCGGTGACTATGAATTTGATTTGAGTTCGAAGTATTTGGATTTATATAAGAAGCGCGACTTTGGCAGATATGCGTCCAATGGAACTTTACCAATTTGTTTTATTGGCAGCAATCATACCACTGGAGGTAATAGTGGGAGTCCTGCAATCGATGCGAAGGGTAGGTTGATAGGGATAAATTTTGATCGCGTATGGGAAGGCACAATGAGCGATCTGAATTATGATGCCAGTATATGCAGGAACATCATGGTCGATGTGCGTTATGTGTTATGGGTGATTGAAAAATACGGAGGTGCTGGTCATTTGATTGAAGAAATGAAAATAGTAGAATAACAAAAAAAGCCACTCGATGAATTAGTCAAGTGGCTTTTTAAATTTAGACAATAAGCTTAGCTGCGCTTGAATCCAAGCCACCAGCCTATCACTGTGCCTACAATACCGGAGTAAATTGTATTTACAGCTACATCTGGTAAAATATTTTGGATTCCGCTAAATATTGTTGTCATACTGAACAAACTTAAGTCAAGTCCCAGGATATTTATAAATCCAATAGTTAGACCAGCAGTTAATCCTGCCATTGCTGTCCGTATACCTGCCCATTTTTCAAAAATGTAAGTTAGCAACAATGCAAATAGTAAACAACTTAGAATCAAGTAAAACATGTCTGGTTCCTCTTTGGATATGGTTCGTGCTGCTGCCGTCATATTATCAGCCAAAACGGTTTTAAATAATGTTCCAAATAGAAACCATCCAGTAAGGAAAGCAGCTACTCCACCAATAAGGGTTCCAGTTAAAAGTTTGTTTGTGTTCATTTTTGACAAGTTTTGAAAGTTGGTTAAAATAGATATCAGTCGCTAAATTACACCATATTATTTGTTTCAAATAATTATTAGGTCTATAAAATATCTGATAATGTTTGGATGATTTGTATTTGTATTATAATGTCCACCATTGATATTTGTTGCAACAGCATGCGCAATTAAGAAACCCAAAATCCGCATTAACGGATTTTGCCTCTGAGCAAAGCTCCGTGAGTCGACGAAAATCTTTGTTTTTTTGACCTTAAAGCCCTGATATTTAAAAAATCGTCAGGGGGTTAAACCTTCTACGAGTATGATACGACTGTAGTAGTCATCAGAGCCGACAAATTTTTGGATTAACTAAAAATTTCGTCGATTCATCGTCCAACGCTGAATTTAGATTAAATTATGAAGCTTTGGAGATGGCTAAAATAAGCTTGCTTGATTTTAAGCATTTGATCTGAATGATGTTAGGTTCCGGTTCTTTAATAAAATTTTGGAAAGATATTTTTCTGTTGATCAAATAGTAATTTGTATCAACAATACACAGATTAACCCCTTACAACAAAAGCATCCCGAGATGAACTTCAACTCGGGATGATGGCGGTTTATTATATACTCACAGTGCTCATCTCTGCCGGTAGAAGATGACGGGCACATCAAGTATTGGAGGGCTGAATAGTGTTTTGCTATATCTTGCTATTCCTACTAAGGTATCTGGATGCGGTTGCTTTAACCTCATGTCG
>Ga0105044_10000493_pt1 | contig 48232 bp, 45 predicted proteins | sample MAT01_FD_78092 | JGI IMG/M metagenome (GOLD analysis project Ga0105044, IMG submission 78092) | Freshwater microbial communities from Lake Fryxell liftoff mats and glacier meltwater in Antarctica - MAT-01 | ecosystem: Environmental > Aquatic > Freshwater > Ice > Liftoff microbial mat | place...
AGGCCCTCTGCCCGGCGGCCCTTGACGGTGACGGGTGCACCTGCCGCTTCGCTGAGCCGCTGCTGCATCGTCGCCCTGTGCGGCGCCAGTTTCGGCGTCTCACAGACAACCGAACAGTCGACGTTACCGACCGCGAACCCTGCTTCCTGCACGAGCGCAACCGCGTGGCGCAGGAGCGCCAGCGAATCGGCGCCCTTCCACTGTGGGTCAGTGTCGGGGAAGTGCTCGCCAATATCGCCCAATCCGGCGGCACCCAACAACGCATCGGTCACCGCGTGGGCCACTGCGTCAGCATCGCTGTGCCCGTGCAGACCACGAACTCCCTCGAACGTCACGCCGCCCAACACCAGCGGTCGGGATGGGTCGTCACTGAAACGATGGACGTCGAAACCCTGCCCGACGCGAATGATCGGCACGCTCATCATTGGTCCACCCTTCACACTTTCAGCACCCTTCACACTTTCAGCGACGTGTCGTTGCGCCCACGCAAGGTCGTCGGGATCGGTGATCTTGCGGTTGTTCGTATCGCCGGCAACCACGACCACGCGGCCGCCGCCCGCCTCCACCAGCGCCGCGTCGTCGGTGGCCGTACCGCCGGCCAGGTAGGCGGCGCGAAGTACGTCCGCACGGAACGCCTGGGGTGTCTGCACCGCCATCAACTCGGCGCGCTCTGGCGTGTGCATTACCAATCCGGCGGCAGTGACCTGCTTGATCGTGTCGGCAACCGCCACGCCCGGGATGGCCCCGTCGGCCCCGGCGACAACGGCGGACACGACCCGAGCAAACACGTCCGAACCCGCGAACGGACGGGCACCATCATGGACGCACACGATGGTCGCCCCGGCAGGTACGTGCGCGAGCCCAGCCCGAACGGACTCGCTGCGGGTGGCACCGCCGGCGACCCCGCCCTCACGAGCCACGTCGGCGGCTGGAACCACGACCACGACACCGTCGCTCGCAGCGCGGGCTGCGGCAACCGACCAGTCCAGAACTCGCTGCGAACCCAGCGACTCGTACTGCTTGAGACCGCCGAATCGTGCTCCTGAACCGCCGGCCACGACGATGGTCCACATCGATTCCAGCCGATTTGCGGACTCGGTCTCCGGTTGCTGCGTGGACACCCCGGCGAGGGTAGTACCGTTCGGCTGACCATGGCTCACGAAGAACTTCTTGCCCGTACCGATTTCTTCGCCGACGCGCCCCCCGCGATCGTGCGCGACATGGCTGCCGCTGGCAGCGAGCTCCACCTCATCCGTGGCGACGTGCTCTTCCGCGAGGGCGATCTTGCCGACTCGCTGTACCTCGTTGTCAGCGGTCGCATTGCGATTGCAATCGCCAACCCCATCGACCATCGCGAAACTGTCGTGGCCCTGATGGACGCCGGCGACCTGTTCGGCGAGATGAGCATGCTCGACGACGGTCCCCGTTCGGCCATGGCTCGCTCACTGGAACCCTCCACGGTTTTCGCCATCCCGTTCGACCCGGTGGTGAAGGCATTCCGTAGCGACCCGCAACTGCTGTGGGGTGTCACCCGTCTGCTGGCGCACCGTCTGCGGGTGATGGACGAGGCGTTGGCCGACAGCGTGTTCCTCGATGTCACCGGCCGTACCGCCAAGCGGCTGCTCGAATTGTCCGAGGGTTCTGACGAGTTCTTGCTCCCCATTACGCAGGAGGAGCTGGCCGGCATGGTCGGCGCCTCACGCGAGCGGGTCAACAAGGCCATCGCCAGTTTCATCCGCCTCGGCTACATCGACCAGCACGAGCGCCACTACACCATCCTCAAGCGAGATGCCATGGAGCTGCGCGCTCGCTAGTTGCTTGTCGAGGGTTTGAAGCACCACAGGTCTCCGAAACCCTCGGGATGGGCGTCGGAGGTGAGGCGTCGGAGGTCAGGCGTCGGAGGTCAGGCGTCGCGGCGATCAACGGCCCAGCTACCCAGCGCTACCAGCGCCAGTACGACTGCCCCGAAGTAGCCGCCCGACACGACGCGCGACGGGCCACCATCCCCGAACGACTCGACCAGTACGAGGCGAATTCCGGCTTGGAACGGCATCCACACGCCGATGTTGTCGTTACCCGTGACGACGCTGAGCAGCGCGCCGACCAGACCTTCGGCGATCAGCGGCCACACGATCAGAATGGATACGGCGATAGGCGTGCTGCGGGTGATGAGGCCGAAGCCGTAACCGGCCAACGACATCAACGCTGTCAGTACGACGACGCCGACCATGGCGGGGATGGCGGTCGGCACGTCGGCAAGGTCGATCGTGGCACCGCGACTGCCGGCGATGTTGCTTCCCGCCAGCCAACCGATGAGCATGACGGCGGTCGCCAGCAGAGTCGTTGCGGCGACCACCACCACACCTTTGGCGATGATCACCTCGATGCGCTGTGGTGTGGCCGCGAACGTTGGGCGAATGGTGCCGAACCCGAACTCGCTGGTGATGGACGCGGCGGCAATGACGCCGCAGAGCAACGCCGTAACGACGGTGGTACCGGTGAGCACGCTGGCCAGATCGCGTGTGTTGAAACCGGCGTCGTCGCCGCTGAAGAAGGCGGTCAGCAGTGTGACCAACAACGGGAAGGCGACGGCGATGATGGCCAGCACCCAGTTCATCGTGACTGTGCGCAGCTTGATCCACTCGGAACGAAGCAGGTTGATCATTGCGCAGCCAAACCCGTTGATATGTATTCCTGCGCAGCGGCGGTCGCCTTGAGGAACGCGTCCTCCAACGAGCCGGTCTGGGCCGACAGTTCGTGCAACACAAGTTGCTGCCGCGCCGCCATCTCGCCAACGGCAACGCAGTCCAGGCCGCGAATGTCGAGGGTGTTGGCGGCGACGTTGGTGACCAGCGCGCCGGCAGCCGTGAGCGAGCCGACCAGCGTTTCCGCAGTAGGGCTCTGCACACGCACCCAGTGGTCGGCGTAGCGGTCGACGAACGAGTCCACAGTGGACTGCTCGATGAGGCGACCCTGGCCGATGACGACGAGATCCTCCGCCATCAGCGCCATCTCGGAGAGTTGGTGGCTGCTGACCAATACGGTGCGACCCTGGCGAGCGAGATGCGTGAGCACGTCGCGAATCCAACGGATGCCCTCCGGGTCGAGGCCGTTGGCGGGCTCGTCGAGGATGATGGTGTGCGGGTCGCCCAACAACACGCCGGCAAGTCCCAGTCGCTGGCGCATTCCTAGCGAGTAGCTGCGCAGGCGAGACCCGGCGACAGAGGTGAGCCCGACCATCTCCAACACTTCATCGACGCGTGAGCGAGCGATACCGTTGCTGGCCGCCAGCCACCGTAGATGGTTGCGGGCGCTGCGCCCAGGGTGCACGTAGCCGGCGTCGAGTAGTGCACCTACTTCGTGGAGCGGACGCTTCAGGTCGTGGTACGGCGTGCCGTCGAACAGCGCGACGCCGGCCTCGGGTCGGTCGAGGCCCAACATGCATCGCATCGTCGTGCTCTTGCCTGAACCGTTTGGCCCGAGAAAGCCGGTGACCACACCGGGCCGCACCTCGAAGCCCAGGTGGTCGACCGCAAGCTTTGAGCCAAAACGCTTGGTGAGGTCGCCGACGCTGATCATGCGGTCACCTGATCATCCGATTACAGCGTGTCCACGAAGGCGTTGGCAACGACGACAGGGTCGCCACCATTGGCGACGATCTCGTTGAGCATCTGGTTGAGGCGCTCGGTGGTCAGCGCAGTGGCGATGGCATCGATGGTGCCGATTGCTTCCGGTGTGGCGGAGGTGGACGCCATCAGCGCGAGCGCGGCGTTGGTGGGCACCATCAGCTGATCGTCGGTCAGGATCGTCATCCGCTCGCTGGTGATCAATGGGTTCAGTGAGTTCATGACGAAGCAGTCGGCATCACCATCGGTGATTGCGGTAGCCAGGTCGGCGTCTTCGATGGTGGCCGTGTCCTCGAACTCGCCGCCGTAGTACAGCTCGAAGGCGGGAAGGCCACGGCTGTCGTCATCCATGAACGCCGCCGAGCCGCCGAGCACCACGTTGGGAGCGATGGACGCCAGGTCGCTGAGCGAGAGCAGCTGCGTGCCGGAATTGGCCGTCATGGCATCAGCTGAGCAGGCGATGACCTGCTTGTTCTCCGCCAGTGACCCGTTGCTCACGACCATCGCCGAGGGCAGGCCGGCGTTGAGTGCCAGCACCTGCTCGACGATCGAGTGACCGTTGCCGGGCTTGGCAACCTCGGTGGTCGTTGTGTCGCCAACCACGGTCGTGGGCGGGACGGCGCCCTTGCGAAAGCCGCTGGCGCCAGCCGTCGTGGTGGTGGCAGCGCCAGCCGTCGTGGCGGTGGCGCCGATGGAGGTGGTGGTGGCGCCGCCGATGGAGGTGGTGGTGGTCTCTCCCGCAACTGTTGTGCCTGGCCCTGAGGTCGGCGGAAGTGTGGTCTCGGGAACCGTGGTTGGCGGAAGCGTGGTGGTCGTCAAGATGACAGGGGCGAGCGTGGAACCCGGACCGGCGGGCAACGAGGTGCTGGGCAGCGGTGCCGCGTCGGGAAGGCTGTACACGAACTGCAGGAGGTCGTCGGAATAGTCGGGGATCAGTTGGAAGGTGCCGTCCTGGATGGCCTGGTAGTACTGGGCACGGTCCATCTCCACCGGGTCCTTGCGGGCGACGCGAAAGCCGCCGTCTTCCAACACACGGGCGTAGATGGCGGCCAGCAACTGGCTCTCCGGGTCGCCCTTCACCGACGTCACGGCGATGCGCGGTGGCAACTGCAGCGTGCTGGCAGGGGTGGAATCGTCGCTGCTGCAAGCGGTGAATGCCAGCGCAGCGAGTGCAGCCGGGCCGAGGCAACGCATGAACAATTGGGTAGTGGGGGTCGTCCGCTTCATCGGGGCGCGAGCCTAGTGGCGGTAGGAGCCGTCGCACTGGTCGGCTTGGGGCGTGGCGCGCTGCCGGACCGAGCGTGTAGCAGTCGCTCGTCGCGGCTCGGCCGGAGGCCAGGCTCAGATCAGGTCGGCCAAGTCGGTGACGTCGGCCGCCTTGGGATTCTCGATGACGATGGTTTCGGCCTGCGGCTCGATCACGGCAGCGACCGACACCCCTTGGCCGGCCAATGACATCTCGATGGTGGTGCGGCGGATCTGGTTCTGCTCGTCGACATACACGAGCTTCACTCCTTGGGGGTCGATGGGCAGACCACTGTCCTGCAGGAACGAGCTCTTGATGGAGAGCGGACTTCTCATTGGAGTCGGTGATGATCTCGATCGAGCCATCGACCACCGAGGTCCATCACGATGTGGCTGAGGCCACTGGTGGGGTCGGTCTCTGCCTCGGCAGCGGGGTGCGGCACAGGGTCCGACGCCAATGCGATCTGGCTGAGGGCAATAGTGCCGTTTGCCACCGACCACGCCAGACCGGGGCGTGCGGGCACCGGCGTGCGGCGCGGAAGCGCAACACCCAGCAGGTCGCCGTCCACATCGCTGCCCCCGGTGAGCACCAGCCCGCTACGGCTGCGGCGCACGATCATGGTCCAGTGCCCGTACAGCTGGCGAAGCGCATCCGGACGGCCGGCAGCGACGATCCACGTGTTCGGCCTGCCACCTGCCGCGAGAGCGGCGAGGCTGCCGGCCGGATCGTCCACCATTTCCGCGTCGTCGACCAGCAACAGTAGCGGGCCGAGAGGTGGCAGGCCGTCCAAAACAGACGTGTCCGGCCCGGTCAACTGGGTGGTCACTCGGCCGCTGGAGTCAATGACTGATCTCCGGGGCGTAATGGCGGCAATGCAGCCATCCGGGTGGGCGTCGCGCCACGCCTGAGCGATGCGGACCAGTGTGCTGCTGCGACCGGATCGAGCCCCGCCGATGATCAGTAGGTGTTCACCATCGGGTAACTCGAGCGAGTGCGTGTCGCCGCTGACGAAGTCGAGACCCAGTGGCAGCGACGTGATGCCGTCGTGGGCGGAGCCGCCCGGCAACTCGTGAGCAGTGACGACCGCCGGGACGACGTGGATGCCGCCGTGGGCCGGACCACTGTTGGCCCGTCCGCCGCTGCCCACGAAGAGCGACGACGGTGCGGTGTCGTGCACCAACTGCGCCACGAGTCCGGTGGCGGCAACGAACACACGGCCGGGCGTACCCGCTGCGGGGACACTCGCCGCACGCACACCGACAATGGCGCCGTCGTGTGCGTCGTGGAGATGCATCACCCATCGATGCGCGCAGCGCGCCAGCAGGCTCGCCGGCACCGCTGCAACATGTTCGACAGTGGCCACGATGGTGATACCCGCTGCCTCACCGTCTGCCAGCACTTCCTCCAGCGCGTCGAACTCCGCAGCGGTATCGAGGTCGTCGAGTGTGCGGCGAAGCGCGTCGAGCCCGTCGATGAACAACACGACCGGTGCTGCGGGGCCACCAGCCAACCGCGCCTGCACAGTCGCCCGCAAACGATGGAGAAGTCGCATCATTCGTTCTCGCTCATGTAGTCGCACGACCGCGATGCACAGTGGATGGTCTGCCAAGCGGCTCAGCCGATCGCTGCCGCGACCATCGATGATGTACGTGTCCACTGTCGTGACGGCGGCCAGCGCGAACACGGCGGACGTTGCACCCGCGCCGGGGCTGCCGGTGATGAGGAGATGTCCGTCACCTGGGGTCCAACGCAACGGAACGACGCGCTGCTGGTCGGGATCGTCCGCGAGTCCGATTGCGTCGCAGGGCACATCGTCGCGAGTGAGCTCCGCCGGTAGCGCTGGTTGCCACGGTGCTGGTGGACGCGGCGCGCCTGCGAGTCGTGCCGCCTCACCGATCGAGCGCACCAACACATGCAGCTCGGTTTCACTGCCACCTTGCAGAGCGCCCGTGCAGCGTGCGGTCTGGAAGGTGAGGTGATCGTCAGCACCGAGCCGCATCACCGCCCTGCCTGGCAGCCCACGCGGCAGCATCGCGGGCGCGGCGATGCCGACCACATCGGTGGCATCGGCCGTGTCCTGCAGGCGGAGCGCGAGCCGCAGGTTGGTGTTGGCGCGGATGTCATCGCTGATCACGCCGCTGGGCCGTTGGGTGGCCAGCAGTAGATGTACACCAAGGCTGCGACCGCGTTGCGCAACACCGACCAAGGCGTGCAGGAAGCTCGGCTGTTCGGCGACGAGTGCGGCAAACTCGTCGATCACGACCACCAGGCGCGGAAGCAACACCTCGGGTGCCTCGGCGCGCAGCATTGCGAGGTCGGCAACACCGTGGTCACGAAGGACTCCTTCACGACGGCGAAGCTCCGCATGCAGGCTGCGCAGTGCGCGATCGGCCAAGTGGTCATCGAGGTCGGTGATGACCCCGACCACATGTGGCAGTGCTGCGCACGCATCGAAGGTTGCGCCCCCCTTGTAGTCGACCAGGACGAAGCTGAGGTGCGCTGGGCTGGCGCCGGCGGCCATGCCCGCGACAAGGCTGCGGAGCAACTCGCTCTTGCCCGCTCCGGTGGTACCGGCGATGAGGCCGTGTGGGCCATCGCGTACCAGATCGATATCGACGGCACCGTCGGCCGCCATTCCGATCAGTGTGCGCGGGCTTGGGTCGGCGCCGGCGGCGACCCACGTGGCCACGATGCCGGCGGGTGTCAGCGATGTGCCGACCTCGGTGCTGAGCAACGCGCCCAACGACAGTTCGCGCGGCATGCCCGTCGCCAGGCTCAGCGGATCCTCGGGGTCGATGAGCGTGCGCAGCCCTGCCGCACATCGAAACGTGCTGCGCTCGCCGAGTCCGGCGAGGCGTACCGGTACCGGCAGCATTGTTGCGTGTGTGTCGGCAACCCATCGACCGGTCGGGCCACTGGCGGTGGTGAGCACGCTGGTGCACAGATGCGGCACCCCGACGTCGGCAGCGAGGATGACCATCAGCGCGTGTGCCTCCGGGTCGGCAAGGGCGCGGCGCAGTGGGCTGGTACGAGTTGCCAGCATCGTGGGTTGGTCGGTGACGAACAGCAGATGCGCGGCGTGCTCGCCGAGATCGGACAACAACGCGCTGAGGCCGGTTTCATGGACGATCGCCACGGAGCCGTCCGGTTGGCTGAGGTGCGGCAGCGCGCGAACACAGTCCCAGAGTGTCGGCCGATCGGTGACGACCACCAGCCGAAGATCGGCGGGCCCACATGAGGCGGCCAACTGCACGACCAGAGCGCGAGCGATGCTCATCGCTTGCGGGCCGCTCAGCGCCAATCGTGCGCCGCGGCCAAGATCGGCCGCCATCGGTAGGTCGCAGGCCTTGGGATCTTCAACCTCGACTGTCTCCATGGCTGCGTCGGGCCACAACACGTCGCCCAGGCCGAGCGAGCAGAGGTAGGCGTCGGCGTGTGTGCTGCGGCGTGACCACAGCGAGGGAGCCGGGGTGGTGATGGCCCTGTACGCGGTCGCAACTGTGGGCACAGTTGCAATGTGGAACTGGCGGAAGCGAATGCGGTCGCGACGTACCTCGTCGAGGTACGTCGCCTGCGCTTCGGCATTCTCGATCGATTCGCGCCGTCGTGCGCGCCGCACGGCGATTCGCTGGGCGCCCCAACTGCCAATCGCTACCAAACCTCCCAGTGCGCCGAAAATCAAGAACATCGGTTGCTGCATGACCAACGCAATCGCACCAGCGCCGACCATACCCAGCAGCGCGGGAACCAGCCCGGCGGCTGAGCCCTGAGTAGCTGCGGCCGCTCGTGGCGGCGTGGGGTGTGCAGGCTGCCACTCGGGAATCGCCCGTGGACTGCGGATCAAGGCGGAATTGACGACGTGCGCACCTCCTGATTTCATGCTGCCGTCCGTCCGCAGGAAGCTGATCGTGCTCGCCCCCAACTCGATGACGGAACCGCTCCGCACGGTCGTCTCACCGGCGATCACGAGGCCGTCGAGCAGCATCGGCGCGCGCCCCGTGAGTTGGGTGAGAACGAGGTCGCCATTGGGTTGCACCTCGGCGAGCGCGTGGTGAGGCTGCAGCGTCGGGTCGTCGCAGCGCGCGTCGGCGGTGTGTGCTCGTCCCACCAGGTGCCGCCCCACCCGCAGGCTGTGGGTAGCGCCCGCATCTGGCCCGGTCCGCCAAGTGCACTGCCACCCGCCCTCGTTCAGTGTGCCGTCGTTCCGTGCGGTTGTCGTGATTCCGTCGCAGGTGTCCATCATTTGAACTGGGCACGGTCAGTCGGTCGGATCGGCAAAATTCGGGCCAGAAATCTGAAGGAATCTGCTGCGTAGCGGATTGTGAACCGTCTGTGAGGGACGCTGTGAGCGGTGCTGTGAGGCACGTGGTGAGGCGGCGCGCGGACGATCGGATCCATGATTCAGCGTCTTCCCCTCATCGTCAATCGTTCACTGCTCGCCCGCCTCGACCGCGAATGGCAGATACTCAACCAACGCCCTGCCGTCCTTCGGCGGGCTGCTGGATGGAGTCTCGGCGTCGAGTTCACCAGCCTGGATGAGGTGCTGGTCGCCTCCGGCTATCGGTCGCACACCGACGAGCGTACGCATGACAGCGGTCCGTCATCCATCGCTGCGAACGACGTGCTTCGGCGGCTGCTGGCGGCCGCCCGCACCGACGATGTTGCGGCCAGGGTGGTGCTCCAGCGGCTGCTACCCGGGGTGGTTGCCGCTGCCCGCCGATGGGGTGGACATCGGCGGGGTGGCTCGATCGATGCCTTCGACGAGATGCTGTCGGCAACGTGGATGGTGATCCGCGAGTTCCCCGCCGAGCGTCGGTCGCAGCACCTTGCTGCAAGTGTTCTCCGGGCCGGTGAGTACCGCGCGTTCCAGCAGGCGAACCGCCGCCTGTTGGTGCACGAGTTGACTGCACCGAACCTGCTCGACCTGCCGGTGGAGACCGTCATCACGCTCGATGTGGCCGACGAGTTGGCGGAGGTCGTGGCGTGTGCCAGCTCCCTGACCGAGCATGAGTTGCAGCTCATCGAACTGCTCGCTCGCGGTTGTACCCCGGCCGAGATGGCCGAGCAACTGAGCATCAGTGTGCGGACCGTGCGCAACCACCGCGATGCCGTGGTGCATCGCCTGCGCGAAGCAGCGATGGCCGCCTGACACGATCAGCTATCCGTTCGCTCACTCTGCAGCCAGGCCAGGTGCTCCAAGAGGAACGGCACGGTGCGTTCGATGACGTCGAACATGGTGCCGTAGACCGTGCTCGGCTGGCCCCAAGGGTCTGCGAGGTCCTCGTCACCGGGCATCGCGTACGGGTCCCACCGACGAAGCAGTTGCACCTGCATCGGCTCGACTTTTGCGATGTGGCCGACCCGTTGCTCCACGCCGCCACGCATGCGCTCCAGGTCGTCGACGTTCATGCGATCCATGGCCACGATCAGGTCGAAGCGTGCGAAGTCATCGGGGTGAATCTGGCGCCCGAAGTGATCTACCGAGTACCCGCGCAGGGCGCCCTCGGCCGTCGCTAACGGGTGAGGGGCGTCGCCCACATGTGCCCGAGAGGTGCCAGCGGAATCGAACTGGATCGCGCCGTTGGACTGGGACGTGCCGCGACCCATTGCGTTGGCGACGGCATGTGCCGATGGCGACCGGCAATGATTGCCGAGACACACGAAGAGCACCGAGATCGTCGGTGGATTGGCCGCCATGGGATGACGGACTACCACAGACCGCAGTCCGACACCAGGGGTGTGTGCGGAAGTGGTCAGCGATGGTCAGGAGATTGCAGGCGAAAACCGGCGCAGGCGCAAGCTATTGCCGACCACTGTTCTCGAAACCTGCGGGCACCGGTGTGCCCATGTTCATGCCGCTGTGTGTGTGCCCGGGGCCGCCCGCGTGTGAGTGACCCGGCAGCTTCTGACCGACCGCATAGGCCGTTCCGAAGGTGCCGAGCAGCACGAGTGCGAATGCTCCGAGGCGGCTGGCAACGCGAGTCATTATGGTCAGCCGGCCGTAGCGGCTTCGAAGCCGGCTTCGTCGAGGGCGGCGACGATGGCGGTGGTGTCGAGCGTGCTACCGCTGACGGTGACCAGCTTGGTGACCAGGTCGACCGCAACGTCGGAGACGCCCGCGACCTTTCCGACCTCACCCTTGACTGCGGCCTCGCAGTGGCCACACGTCATACCCGGAACAGTGAACGTCAATGTGTTCATTTCGTTTTCCTCAGGCTCTGCGCAGTCGCTCGACTGCCTTGGCTGCTTCATGGAGCAGGTCGTTGGTGCGTTCGGTGTCGCCGCTGGCGGCAGCGCCGGCAACGCAGTGTTGGAGTCGCTCGTCCAACAGGTGCAGGCCGACGCCTTGCCGACCGCTGCAACCTCCTGCGTGAGTGCGTCGATGCAGTAGGTGTCTTTGTCGATCGGGCATTGCAGGCCGCGTACCTGTCGCTCGGTGCGCTTGAGTCGCGCGAGGACCTGCTGCTTGTCGGCCGAGTATCCAGGGGTCACTCGCACACCCTGTAGAGTACCCCCATGGGGTATAACATACAACGCCTCAGGCGTGATTGGTGAAGTTTGGTTTGCGTTTCGCCAGGAAAGCGGCGATGCCTTCCTGCGCATCAGGCGTGATGGCTGACACCGACATCAGCTCGGCGGCGGCGGCGTACGCATCGGGTTGGTCGAGCCCCACCTGCGCATAGAAGCCACGCTTGCCGGCGGCTTTGCTGGCAACGCTGCCGCGGGTGGCGCGGGCCAGCAGGTCGTGCGTGGCGGCGAACAGTTCGGTGTCTGGTACGGCATGGTTGATGAGCCCCCACTCGGCGGCGGTGGCGGCAGTGATGGGGTCGCCGGTGAGGGCCATCTCCAGTGCCCGCTTGCGCCCGACATTGCGTGCGACCGCGACCAGTGGCGTGTGGCAGAAAAGGCCACCTTTGCCACCGGGAATCGCGAAGCCTGCGCTCTCGGCGGCGAGTGCGAGGTCGCACGTCGCAACCAGTTGGCAGCCGGCAGCAGTGGCGAGCGCGTGCACGCGGGCGACGACCACCTGCGGCACGGCCTGCACGGTGTCCATCATTTCGGTGCACACGTCGAAGAGGTGGCGCACGTCGTGCAGCGAGGCGCCGGCCATGTCACCGAAGTTGTGGCCGGCAGAGAACACGGGTCCGTTGGCCGCAAGAATCACGCCGATTGCGTCAGTCTGTGCAACGTCACGAAAGGCCTGCGTCAGCTCCATCATCACGTCGAGCGCGAGCGCGTTGCGCTTCTCGGGCCGGTTGAGCGTGATGGTCGTGAAGGCGCCGTCGGTTTCGACGAGTAGATGCTGGTAGCTCACGTGCACAGTCTCGCGCCACCGCAATGACTTGCGAGTACGTTGCGAAAATGGCCGAGCGACGAACCGGCCGATGGCTGCGACAACCGATCGACGTGGTGCTTCCCACGCGCCTGTTCGTGCGGGGAGCGAGGGTGCTGGCGCTGCTGCTTCCAGTCGTGATGGTGGTCGTCGGGCTGGTCGGCGCGCTCGTCGCGGCACACGCCGCAGAGCGTGGTGCCCCCCCAGGGGCTCGAACCCTGAACCAATGGATTAAAAGTCCACTGCTCTACCATTGAGCTAGAGGGGCGGAAACCCGGTGGGAGAGCGTATCGGCATCCTCTTGTGCGCAAGACTTCTCGTATGTCTGCTGCTGGGCGATTTGTTGACCGGCTTCCTGCGAACAACTCGTATACGGGTGACGCCGCACGTGTCTACGACGCCTGGATGCCACCGGGGACCGTGTTCGCCGACGACGACGTTCATCGCGAAACGCTTCGTCGCGCGAACGGCACCGGGTTGGAACTGGCGACCGGCAACGGTCGATTCCTCATCCCAGCGCTGGAAGCCGGTCTCGACGTGCACGGCATCGACAACAGTCCCGCGATGTTGGAGATCTGCCAGCGCCACGCCACCGAACGAGGCCTCGACGTGGTGCTGCACGAGGGCGACATGGCGCCGCTTGCTCTCGACCAGCGCTTCCACGCCATTGTCTGCCCGGCCGGCAGCTTCTCGCTGATCACCGACGAGTACGCCGCCCTCCACGCGCTGAACAGCTACTTCGAGCACCTGGAGCCCGGTGGCCGACTCTCCATCACGTTGTTCACCGAAGGTCCGCACGACACGAGCCACTTCGGTTGGCGCCTGCGCCGCACCGGTACCGATCGGGTCAGTGGCAACACGTTCGTGGTCGACGAGGCAACGGGCGAAGACGTGACACCGCAGGTCACGCTCATCTACAACCGAGTGGAGACATTCGACCCGGCCGGTCGTCTTCTGCACACCGAGATCCGCAAGATCCGCACGCGATGGTGGCATCGCGACGAGTTCGTCGCCGCGCTGCGCGCTACCGGCTTCACCAACGTCAAACTGCTCGGCGACGAGCTGGGCTGGGTGGCGCTCGCTATCCGCCCGTGAGTGCGGCGATCTGTTCGGGGTTGGGCACCACGAACGTGCCGGCGGTGTGCGCATGGTTCGGCTCCAGCAGCTCCGGATAACGCTTGCCGGCGAGCACCTGCACATCGAACACCTCTTCCACCTCGCCGTCGAAGCGCAGGAACCCGGCGACCGTGCCGGTGGCGGTGTCGACCATCCACACCCCGCACATTCGCTCGTCGATGTGCTCGGCGAGCGGCAGGCCGGCGAACACGTGCTCGCGCACCTTGGAGAGGCCCACCAGCGCATAACGCCCGATGAATGCCAGCCCACGCGTGAAACCGGGTAGCCGTACCACCGGTTCGGCCCGCCCGCTGGCGAAGTCGACCGTACACAACGTGCCGCAACCCGAGTCGAGCACCCACAGCTTGCCGTCGTGCCAGCGCGGCGAGTGCGGCATGGTGAGTCCGTCGGCAACGATGGCGTTGTCGTCGACGTCGATGATCATCCCGCCGCCGACCTTGTCGCGGCGCCAGCCCTGTGGCTCGTCGGTCATGCCCATGGCGGTCACGTAGCGGGGCCTGTCGTCGACGATGGCCATGCCGTTGAGGTGGCAGCGGTCCTCGGCGGCCAGGCCGGTCACGAACGCTGGCTGCCAGCGAGGCACGAAGCTGTAGCCGGGTGCAAGGGTCGCCAGGCACGAGAAGCGCGTGTTCACCATCCACAGCTCACCTGCTGCCCATGCCAGTTCGTGGATCGCAACGTCGCCGGTGATGTGCGAGGACCGCGGCACGTAGCACGCGTCGTGGGTTCCGTCGGGCAGGCGAGCCGCCAGGTCGGGCTGATTACGCAGCCACCAGATCGACCTGTCGGTGCCCAGCGCAATTCGGTCGCCCACCACGGCCACACCCATCGGGCGGTTGAAGGCCCGGAGGTGTGTGTTCAGGGTGCCGTCGGGGGCGGTGCGCAGCAGGATCACGCGACCGCTCTGGTAGGTGGTGACGACCACGCTGGAGCCGGCCATGTCGAGCAGCTCCGGAAACGAGGCGGTGTGCACACTGCTGAACTCGGCGGCTGCGGCCGCGGTCGAACGGGCCGTGACGATTCGCGGCTGTTGCTCCGGTGCCGGGGGGATGGGCCCGGTGGGCGGGTCGGCGAGCACGGTGGCAGCTCGTGCCGCGACCGGATCGATGATGTGGCGAACCCGCTCCAGCTCGTCGGCGTTCTTCTCCCACTTGTCGGCGGCGGGTTCGTCCAGCGTGGTCTTCGACAGCGGCAGCGGCTCCAGCACGGGACGGTCCCACTGCCAACCCATCAGTTCGGCGAGCCGGCGAGCTTCGCCGTCGGGGTCGGCGAGCAGTCGTTCGTGGCTGGCCACGCACCACTGCTGCGGTTCGAGCTGCTCGAGCGCGTCGAGCAGCATGGCGTGGGTGGTGGCCCACTGGCGGGCGGCCACCTCCGCCAGCGGCATGCCGACGAGATTGCGCCAGCCGGGGGTGAGCAGCAGCGACCACGGCCCACCGTGCCAGCCGGGCAGCTGCGGGTAGGTGACGAACTTTCGCGACTTCCACGCGTCGAGCATGCTGCTGACGGTAGGGAGCGGGTCGCGGTGCAGGTAGATGAACGTCGCGTCGGGGTAGGCGGCCGCCAGGAACGGCACGCGCAAGGCGTTCTTCGGCGTCTTCTCCAGCAGACGGACCGGCGTCAGGCCCACCGGAGGGCGGCCGTCGCGGTTGCGCGCGCGAGCGATGAAGGTGTCGGTGAGCCGGTGCACCGTCTCGGGGGTTGCGTCGGCGGCCGTCAGTTCGTTCGACTCCCAGTCGTGAGCCGAAGGGTGCAGTGCAGGTATGCCCTCGAAGGCCTGATGACTTTCACCGCCGATGGTGTACACGCCGCCGGCGCGACTGAGCGTCTCGAACAGCAGCGTGCTGCCGGTGCGCGGTGGGCAGACGATGAACACCGGCCGGCGCAGTCGAGGGATGTCCTTGCGGCTGCGGATCACTGCCGGGGCGGGCCTGGACATCTCGGCGCGCGCGTCGACGCCGGGGCGAATCAGGAGTTGGCGAACAGCCTCTGCGAACTGGCAGGAGTTGGCGAGTGCCACCGGGGCCAGCGCGTTCAACACATCGTCGAAGCGGTGGAGCAGGGCGAGGTATGCGGGCACACCGGCCGGGTCCGTGCCGTGCACCACCCACAGCGCGTGCCAGTCCGACACGAACCCTTCCAGCGCCGCGACATGCTCGGCCGGCGGTGCGGCTCCGAGACCCTCGATCACCACGCGGGCCATCTCGCGCTGCTGCCACGGAGGTGTCACGGCCGGCACGATTTCGCTTTCGTAGAGGGCATCGCTCTCAGTCAGGGCGAGCAGCCCTCCGACCGCCTCGCCTTCGGTGCCGGCAGCGGCGCCGGCATGGATGCGTTCCCACAGTGCCGACGAACCAACGGTGTCGACGACGAGGTGGATGCGGTCGAACTCGGCTGGGTTCTCCACGCTGTGCTGCCGCCAGGTGTCGAACACCCAGACCTCGCCGGTGGCCATGTGCACCGAGTTGTCCTCGACGACGAACCGGACCGACGGTGAGGTGACCACGGGTATGTGTACCCGGAGGTGGTCTTGCCAGTAGCGGTTGGTGTCGACGTGCGAGCCCAGTCGCCCCTCGCTGGGGATTCGCATCAACCGGCTGCGGCCGATCGGGGCGTGCAGCGCGGCGAGCACGCTGCGCGTGTAGGGCATCGAACGCAGGGCGGCGGTCGGCATCATCTGCCCGATGGCCGCGTTGTCGTGTTCGTCGCCGCCGGCAGCCACCAGGGGAATGGCGGTGTTACCCGGCGCTCCTTCGGGGTGCGGCAGCCACGTCTCGTCGGGCAGCGCAGCCACCTCGGCCGCCAGCAGCGTGGCGTCGACTCGCAGGGCCAGACGGATGAGCGAAGGTGACACGCGCATGGGCGGGGACAGTAACCACCTTCGCGGGGGTGCCAGCAAACCAGCGCCGTAGGAAGCTCGCGCAGGGTTGTCGACGGCGCACCACAAGACGGCTAGTGTTGCGTCAACTTGGGGTGGATGATCACCACGGACGTTGACGGGAGATCAACATGTCGGGCAACAAGAATCTTGCAACTGCATTGGGCGGATCGGTGGTCGCAGCAATTGCGGTCGTGCCGTTCGTGGGTGCCGGCGATGCTGCCGCTGACTCGCTGACCGTGACCAACATCGGCGACGATGGTGCGGGTTCACTGCGCCAGGCGATCGATGATGCGAACGCCACGGTCGGCCCCGACACGATCACGTTCGATTCGGCAGTCACCGGCACGATCGTGCTCACGACCGGGCAACTCAGGGTGGATTCCGGCGGGCTCACCATCACCGGGCCGGGCGCTGCGTCGCTCAAGATCAGCGGCAATAGCAACGACCGTGTCTTCTATCTGTACGGAAACGGTGTCGACCAGAACGCAGTGATGATCTCGGGCCTCACGATCGCCGACGGCAGTGCCAACGGTGACGGCGGCAACATCTATTCGCGTGACGTCGACCTCACGCTGCAGTCGGTGGTGGTGTCGAACGGCTACGCCGACGGCGACGGCGGCGGCATCTTCCTGGGTGGGGAACAACTGCTCGGGTCGTTGCAGATGTCCGACTCGCAACTGCTGAACAACACCGCCTACTACGACGGTGGCGGGTTGTTCTCCGACGGCACGGAGGGTGGGCTGGTAGCGATGGCCGTCGCCACGGGTGAGGGCGTCACCATCGAACGTTCCGTGATCTCCGGCAACGAGTCGCTCTATGGCGACGGCTCTGGTGGTCATGGCGGTGGCGTCTTCATCGGCCGTTTCAACGGTGCGGTTCAGATCTCAGAAACGACGATCGACAGCAACACGGCCTACTACGACGGTGGCGGCATCTACCTCGACCGGCCTTCTGCTCCGGTCACCATCGACCGCAGCACGATCAGCAACAACAACGCTGACAACGACGACGGTGGTGGCATCTGGTCCGGTAGTGGCTACGATACCCTCACCCTCACGAACAGCACGGTGTCGGGTAACACCGCGTCCAGCGCTGGCGGGGGAATCTTCATCGAGACTGGCCGCTTCTACGACAACCGCGTGAACCCCGCCGTCTCCCGGGTGGTGTACCCCGACGCAGCGACCACCATCGAGCATTCGACGATCGACGACAACACAGCCGTCTACGGCGGAAACATCTTCCTCCCCAGCAAAGTCAGGGAGTTCGGTGCTCAGGCAGGGTCCGGTGACCTCGCGCTGAATCATGCCATCGTCGCTAATGGCACCGCGGATTTCGGTCCCGACCTCTACGGTGGTGGCTACGTCACCGCTGACTTCTCGCTCGTCGAGGATGCCGGGTTCGTGCCGGATGCCGGTGCCAACAACCTGACGGGCGACCCGGCGTTGGGTGTGCTGGCCGACAACGGTGGCCTCACCAAGACGCATCTGCCGGCAGCGGCGAGCATTGTGGTGAATGCCGGCGACCCGGCCATCGCCGGTGCGCCGCTGACCGACCAGCGTGGTGTCGGTCGCATTCGTGGCGCTGCCATCGACATGGGCGCCGTCGAGACGACGGTCGCGCCCGTCAACGACGCCTACGCCACCCCTCAGCGCACGACGCTCAACGTGCCGGCGGCCGGAGTGCTCACCAACGACAATGGCAATACCTCCGTGGTGATTGCCACCCAGCCCACCAATGGCACCGTCGCCCTGGCTGCGAACGGCAGCTTCGTCTACACACCGACCGGAGACTTCAGCGGCGTCGATACCTTCACGTACACGGCCAGCGACGGCCCGGCCGTCTCGGGCGTGGCAACCGTCACCATCACCGTCACGCCGGTCAACAGGCCGCCGGTCGGGGTCGACGACGCTGCAGTCACCACCTCCGGCAACCCCGTCACCATTCCGGTGCTGAGCAACGACAGCGACCCCGATGGTGATGTCATCTCGGTGCTCTCGGTCACGCAGGGCTCGAAGGGCACCGCCGTCATCCAGGGTGGCCAGGTGGTGTACACCGCCGGCGCCAACCAGGTCGGCGCAGACACCTTCACTTACGTGCTCACCGACGGCAAGGCCTCGGTGACGGTGACCGTGCGGGTGACCATCAACACCTCCACGTCCACGCCGCCCCCCCCGGAGCCCCTGCTGCCGGCCACCGGTGGTCGTACGCAACTGCCGCTCACGTCGGGTTTCGTGCTCACCATCGCCGGTGCCGCACTGCTGTTGGGCACCCGCCGGCGCAACGGGCTCACTGCCGACTGACCCCCATTCCCGCCGACCCGCGTCGGGCGACCCTGCGGCCAGCGCAGCCTCGTTGGGCGCGAAACCATGCCACCATTGACCTCGTGGGCTCCCACGGGCGCGCATAGCGGACGGATGTGTCCGGGTTTCGCGCCCAATGAGCGCCTCGGCTCAGCCCATGTAGATGCTGTGGCGCTTCGCCACGACTTCGCGGTCGATCGGGTCGGCCGTGGCGAAGCGCGCAATCAGTTCGCGGCGCAGTGATTCGAAGGGCACGACTGCGTCGATGACGAGTTCGCTGGCCAAGCGATACAGGTCGACATCGGCCTCGTACTCGGCTCGCCGTTCAGCGACGTAGGCGGCCCGTTCGGCGAGGTCGGCGATGGCTTCGATCTTGTTCGCAAAGACCGCGTTGACCGCGGCTTCCGGGCCCATCACGGCGATCTTGGCGGTGGGCAGCGCGAGAGTTGCGAGCGGGTCGAACGCAGGCCCGCACATTGCGTACAGCCCCGCACCGTACGCCTTGCGAACGATCACGCTGATCTTGGGCACGGTGGCTTCCGTGATGGCAGTGATCATCTTTGCTCCGTGGCGGATGATGCCGGCGCGCTCGACCTGCGTGCCGATCATGAAGCCGGGTACATCGGCCAGGAACACGAGCGGGATGTTGTAGGCGTCGCACATCCAGACGAACCGAGCGGCTTTGTCGGCCGAGTCGCCGAAGAGCACGCCGCCCTTGTGCATCGGGTTGTTGGCGACGATGCCAATCACATGCCCGTCGAGCCGACCGAAGCCAGTTGTCAGCTCGGGCGCGAACAGCGGCTTCAATTCGAAGAAGGTGTCGGCGTCGACCAGGCACTCGATGACGCGATGCATGTCGTACCCGGCGGCTTCCAGCGCAGGCAGCTCGGTGCGTGTGAGGCCACGCACAGGCTCGTCGGGCTCGGTGGCAAGCGGGCGGTCGCGCCAGCGGTCGGGCAGGTAGCTGAAGAGGTGGCGGGCCTGGTCGATGGCATCAGCGTCGTCGACCGCCAGGTTGTCGCCGCAACCGCTGACGGTGGCGTGCATGCGTGCGCCACCCATCTCCTCCAGCGTCACGATCTCGCCGATGACCTCCTGGGCCATGCGTGGCGAGCCGAGGTACATACTGGCGTTGCCCTCCACCATGATCACCACGTCGCAGAACGCAGGGATGTAGGCGCCGCCGGCGGCCGACGGCCCGAACAGGCAGCAGATCTGCGGCACCTTGCCACTGAGCTTCACCTGGTTGCTGAAGATGCGGCCGGCGCCGCGGCGGCCGGGGAACAGCTCGACCTGATCGGTGATGCGCGCGCCGGCGGAGTCGATGAACCAGAAGATGGGCAGCTCGTGGCGCAGCGCGTACTCGGTGATGCGCACGATCTTCTCGACGCTACGCGCACCCCACGAGCCGGCCTTCACCGTCGGGTCGTTGGCCACCACCAGCGCCGGGCGACCGTCGACGCGGCCCTGCCCGGTGACCACGCCATCCGCCGGCAGATCGGTGGCGAGCGTGTTGGCCAACAACCCGTCCTCCACGAACGTGCCCTCGTCGAACAGCAGCGCCAGCCGGTCGCGCACGAACAGCTTGTTCTGCCGGGCGAGCTTCTCGCCTTCCCTGTGCAGGTTGCCGGTCAGCGCCCGCTGGGCACGCCGCTCGAGTTCCTCGTGCTCGTTCATCTCGCCTCATCCAACAGGGAGGCCCAAGCCTCGCGCAATCACCAGTCGCTGGATCTCGCTGGTGCCTTCGCCGATCTCGAGGATCTTGGCGTCGCGGTAGAAGCGGGCCACCGACGACTCTTCCATGAAGCCCATTCCGCCGAACACCTGGGTGGCAATGCGAGTGGCGGTGACCGCGGTTTCGGTGCTGTACAGCTTGGCCATCGCGGCTGCCTGGCGGAACGGCTTGTCGCGCTCCTTCAGGCGGGCGGCGCCGTAGGTCAGGTTGCGACTGTTCTCAACCGCGACGGCGAGGTCGGAGAGCTGGAACGCCAAACCCTGGAAGCGGCCGATTGCGCCACCGAATGCCTGGCGCTCCTTGGCGTAGTCGACGGCCAGATCGAGGCAGGCCTGTGCGCAGCCGACGGCCAGTGCACTGATCGCGATGCGACCGTCGTCGAGTATGGCGAGGAAGTTCTTCAGCCCCGTGCCCTGTGCGCCCAGCATGTTGGCGGCGGGCACGCGGCAGTCGGTGAGCGTGATGCCGTGCGTGTCGCTGGCGTGCCAGCCCAGCTTGCGGTAGGCGGGCTCGATGGTCATTCCGGGTGTGCCCGACGGAACGATGAACGAAGAGATCTCCGGGCGATCCGTGGCTGCTCCCGTCAGAGCGGTCACGGTGACGATGGAGGTGATGGCGGTCCCCGAGTTGGTGATGAAGGCCTTGCTGCCGTTCAGCACCCACTCGTCGGTGCTGGCGTCGTAGACCGCGCGGGTGCGCGTGCCGCCGGCATCGCTGCCCGCATCGGGCTCGGTGAGGCCGAATGCACCGAGCGCCGTGCCCGCAACCAGCGCCGGCAGCCACTCTGCCTGCTGGTCGTCGTTGCCGAACGAGTGGATGGGGTTCGCACCCAAGCCGACTGCGGCGGACAGCGTGATGCCCAGGCTTTGGCTGACCTGACCGATCTCCTCGATGGCAATGCACAGCGAGGTGAAGTCGCCGTCGCTGCCACCCCATTGCGCAGGGAAAACGATGCCGAACAGGCCGAGTTCAGCCATCGCTGCGACAGCCTCGAGTGGCAGCTCCGCGTCGGCTTCCCACCGATCGATATGCGGTGCAAGTTCGCGACGTACGAAGTCACGCACGACCGATTGAAACGCTGTTTGCTCGTCCGTGAATTCGATCAATCGCTACACCCTCCACTTGACCCGCACTTGAACGCCCGTTAAGGGTATCAGTGGTCGGGCCCTCACTGTGAAATGCCACTTGTTCGACTCAACCAAGAACAGACCCTGCGGCTCGAGGAGGACCGGCGAGCATGATGGTGCCGTAGGGCAAGGGGGTGAAGTGCACGGTACGGAGGTCATATGGGTCTACAAGTATGGTTACAAGGTCTGGATTGATGCGTCGCACTACGAGCAATATCGGACCTACACGCGATATCTGAGAGTCTGGGCATGCGCGGTAGGGATGGACGGGGCCCCTGCTTGCAACTGGGTGAAGGGCACGGCGTCCAGCACAACCAACTACTGCGGGGTTGTCCTCGACGGAGGGGGTGGCGGTGGGTCCGGCGGCTGGTGAGCAAAGCGCGCCGAAACCAACATCTTCGGACGAGGCCGCCGCAGTGGCTCAGGCGTCGACAATGGTCCCAGGTCGGAGGGCTACTCGCCCAATTCGGATCCTGGTGCGCAGGGCGTCTGAGGCGGAGGTCGGTCAGTGGTGACTGTGGGGTGTCGGTTTCGTCGCGGCCAGCTCCGGCCGACCGTCAGTAGCACCCGATTTGCTGAGGCGCTGGGTGCCCTGGCATTCAAGCTCTTCACAAAGGTCCTTGTGGCGCGGGATCGTTAGACTTGGACGTGGCTCCCGTTCGTTCCGAACAGATCGTGCAAGCCGCCGCACATCTCTTTGCGACGCAGGGCTATGGCGCAACCAGTATTGACGACATCGGTGCCGCGGCCGGTGTCAGTGGCCCGGCCATCTACTGGCATTTCGCGGGCAAGCAGGCGTTGCTGGCGGCAATGCTCACCGACGTCAGCGAGCAGCTGTTGTCGGGTGGCCGCGCCTGCGTCGACGCTGCCACCGACCCCGAGATAGCGCTGGGCGCACTGGTCGACATGCAGGTTCGGTTTGCGCTCGGTCAGCGCGACCTGATCGTGGTGCACGGTCGCGAGTTGCGGCAGCTCGACGAACAGCAGGCACATACCGTGCGCGCCCTGCAGCGCCAGTACGTGGATGTGTGGGTTGCTGTGCTGCGTCAGCGTTACCCCCGCATCGGCCGCGCCCGTGCAACGGCCGCCGTGCAGGCCGCCATAGGACTGATCAACTCGACCCCGCACAGCGGTACCTTGCAGCCGCGCACACTGTCACCGATGTTGTGCGACATGGCGCTGGCCGCGCTGCACGCCATTGGTACCGAAGGAGCCCACGGATGAACCTTCCCCAGCGCGTCACGATCCGCGAAGTAGGTGCGCGCGACGGCTTGCAATCCGAGGCGCCACTCAGTGTCGACCACCGGTTGGAGCTGATCGATGCGCTACTGATCGCGGGCGTCACGCACATCGAGATTGCGGCGTTCGTCAGCCCCAGGGCCGTGCCCGCGATGGCTGGGGCAGCGGACGTGGTGGCAGCGCTCGGCCCCCTGGATGGCATCGTTCGCGCAGCGCTGGTGCCCAACGTGCGCGGTGCTGAACTGGCGCTGGCCGCTGGTATCGACGAGCTGACGGTGACCATTTCCGCGTCGCCCACCTACAACCAGCGCAACGTACAGATGTCGATCGACGAATCTGTCGTCGCAATTGAAGCCATCTGTTCGCTGGCCGGCGAAGTGCCCGTCGACGCAGTGATCTCTTGCTCGTTCGGTTCGCCGTACGAGGGCGACGCACCGCCGACGGATGTGGCGCTGCTGGCCGAGCGGTTGCGTGCGTCGGGCGCTGCTGCCATCACGTTGGCCGACACGACAGGCATGGCCACGCCGCGCCGCATCGATGAGGTGCTGGCCGTCACCGGTACCAACGTCGGCCTGCACCTGCACGAGACGCGCGGCACCGGCCTGCTCAACCTCTATGCCGGTCTGCAGGTGGGCGTGGTGCGGTTCGACACGTCGGTCGGTGGCCTCGGCGGCTCACCGTTCGCGGCGGGTGCCGCGGGCAACGTCGCAACGGAAGAAGCGGTCGCACTCTGCGACGACCTCGGTATCCACACCGGCATCGGCATCGACGCGCTCATCGAAGCCGCGCTGCTGGTCGAGCGCCTCGTCGGCCACCCCCTCCCCAGCCGAGTAGCCCACGCCGGCCCCAGGTCTCGCCGCGCCTGACCCATCCGAGTGCCACTGGCCCCGTGGCACTCGCACCGGGCCCGTGGCACTCGAGCGGACTACTGCAGGCCGCGCACAGCGCCGCCGTCGACGGGGATCGATGCGCCCGTGACGTAGCGGGCCGAGTCGCTGCACAGGAAGGCGGCGATGCGTCCGAAGTCGCCCGCATCGCCGAGCGTGCGTGTGGGCACGGTGGCGGCCAGGTTGCTGGTGTCACCATAGAGCGAGGTGATGCGGTCGGTCATGTGCAGCCCGGGCTGCAGCGTGTTGACGGTGACGCCGTCTGCTGCAACCTCGGTCGCCACCGTCTTGAGGAAGGCAGTGAACCCGGCGCGTGCCGTGTTCGACAGCAACAGATTGGCCATGGGCTCGCGCACCGATGTGGACGTGATGGCCACGATGCGGCCCCAACCGCGCGAGCGCATTCCGGGCAGTGCGGCCTGGCACAGCGCAACCCCGGAGAGCAGGTTCAGGCGCAGCGCATCTTCGTACTGTTCGAACTCGAGGCTCGCGAACGTGCCAGCGGGCGGCCCGCCGGCGTTGACGATGACGATGTCGATGCCGCCCATCATCTCGTCGGCGGCAACGACCAGACCCGGGATGGAATCGAGGTCGGAGAGGTCGCCGACCAATGTGTGCGTCGGTGCCGGGATGGTGGCGGCGGCGGCCGCAAGTCGTTCGGCGGTGCGTGCCAGCAACACCACGTCTGCGCCCTCGGCGGCGAGTGCCTGCGCACATCCCAACCCGAGACCGCTGGACGCGCCAGTGACCAATGCCCGACGGCCGTGAAGTGCAAGATCCATGAAAAGTAGGATGCCACCGATGCAACCGTTGTGGACACCAACAGCCGAACGAGTCGCGGCGACGCGGATGGAGGGTTTCCGTCGGATGGTTGCCGCCGACCATCCTGAAGTGGTCGATTCGGTGGCATTGCACGCGTGGTCGGTCGCATCGCCTGGCGAGTTCTGGCAGCGCGTGTGGGCGTACAGCGACGTGATCGGCGAGCCCGGCGCGGTGGCATTCGATGCCGCCGACGGGTCCATCCGTGGTGCACGGTTCTTCCCGGAGTCGTCGGTGTCGTACGCGGAGAACGCACTTGCCGACCGTGCCGGCGCGGGCGGGGAAGCGATCGTCGCGATCAGCGAGCATGGTGAGCGCCGGTCGTTGACATGGCCCGAGTTGCGCGCCGCGGTGGCATCGCTCGCCGCCGCGTTCGTCGCAGATGGCGTGGTGCCCGGTGACCGTGTTGCCGCCTACATGCCGCACGTGCTCGAGACGATCGTCGCCTTCCTCGCCGCCAACGCGATCGGCGCCACCTTCACGTCCACCTCCAGCGACTTCGGCGTCGACGGCGTGGTCGACCGCTTCGGCCAGACCCAGCCGACCGTGCTGGTCGCGGCCGACGGCTATCGCTACGCGGGCAAGGAGTTCGGCTGCCTCGGCCGCATTGCGACCATCGTCGAGCAGCTGCCATCGGTTCGACGCACGGTGGTGGTCGGCGTACTCGACGACGCTCCCGATGTACGTGCTATCGCCGGCAGTGTGCGGTGGGCCGACTACCTCGCGCCGCATGCCAACGCGCCGCTGCGTTTCACCCGGCTGCCCGGCGATCACCCCGTCTACATCCTCTACTCCAGCGGCACGACGGGGAAGCCGAAGTGCATCACCCATCGCGCACTCGGCGTGCTGCTGATGCACCTCAAGGAGCACCAACTGCACTGCGACATCAGTGCCGGCGACCGGGTGCTGTACTTCACCACCTGTGGCTGGATGATGTGGAACTGGTTGGTCAGCGTGTTGGCCAGCGGCGCGACCGCGGTGCTGTTCGACGGTAACCCTGCTTTCCCGTCGCCCGCCTGTTTGTTCGACATTGCGGAGAGCGAACGACTGACGCTGCTGGGAGTGTCGGCCAAGTACATCGACAGCGTGCACAAGGCGGGGGTTCGTCCGGTCGAGTCGCACGACCTGTCGGCGCTGCGCACGGTCTGCAGCACCGGCTCGCCGCTCGGCGAAGACGGCTTTCGCTGGGTGTACGAGGCGATGAAGCCCGAGGTGCATCTGGCCAGCATCAGCGGCGGCACCGACCTGTGCGCGTGCTTCGTCTGCGGCGATCCGACACGACCAGTCTTCGCGGGTGAAATTCAAGGCCCCGGTTTAAGTATGGCGGTGGAGGTCGTTTCGCCCGACGGTGTGGCGGTGACCGAGCCGGGCCACAAGGGCGAATTGGTCTGCTCGGTGCCGTTCCCCAGCGTGCCCGTCGGCTTCTGGGGCGACGATGCCGCAGGCTCGAAGTTCGACGCGGCCTACTTCCAGCGCTTCCCCGGCGTGTGGGCCCACGGCGACTTCGCCTCCTGGACCGAGCACGGCGGCATGGTCATCCACGGCCGTAGCGATGCGACCCTGAATGCGGGCGGCGTGCGAATCGGCACCGCCGAGATCTACGCGCAGGTCGAGCAGATCACGGGTGTGGTCGAGGCAATCGCCGTCGGACAGGAATGGGACGACGACACGCGCATCGTGCTCTTCGTCCGTCTCTCCGAGGGCTTGCGTTTGAACGATGCCATGCAGTCAGAGATTCGGGCGCGTCTGCGCGCACATGCGTCGCCGCGGCACGTCCCCGCCCGCATCCTTCAGGTGGCCGACGTGCCGCGCACGCGCAGCAACAAGATCAGCGAGCTGGCGGTAGCCGACGTCGTCAACGGCCGCGAGGTCAGGAACACCGAAGCGCTCGCCAACCCCGAGTGCCTGAGCCAGTACCGTCAGCGACCCGAACTGGCGGTGTAGCCCACTCCGCCGGGACACACTGCACCCCATTTGCGCGCGCAAGGGGTTTCTGGGCGGACAGCGTCCCATTTCCGCTTCTGGGTGTATCTGGTCCCGGGTCCCGGGACTGAGCGCACCCGGTATCGGGGTCCGCAGGAGCTACGCGAGCGCGAATCCCTCGTAACCGTTGGCGGCGACGGCTGCGCACTGTTCGGCGTACGGAGGGAAGCCGGGCAGCGGCATGAACACTCGGGTCTTGCCGGGCACGTTGGCGCCGAGGTACCAGGAGTTGCACGTCGGGAACAGCGTCATGTCGGCGACGGCGTTGACGTACTCGACCCATGCCTCCTGCGCGGACTCGGTCGCTTCGATACGTCGCAATCCTCGCGAGCGCATGGACACCAGGCAGTCGCGGATCCACTCGACGTGCTGCTCGATCGACGTGATCATGTTGGTCAGCACCGACGGGCTACCTGGCCCGCTGATCGTGAACATGTTGGGCAACCCGTGCACCGACAGACCGAGATACGTGCGCGGCCCCGCCGCCCACGCGTCCAGCAGTGAAACCACAGGCCCGCGAGCGTTGATCTTGAGCAGGCTGCCCGTCATTGCGTCGAAACCGGTTGCGTACACGATCGCGTCGACGGGGTAGTCGATACCATCAACACGCACACCGGTGGCAGTGATCTCCTCGATCGGCTGCGTGCTGACATCCACCAGCGACACGTTGTAGCGGTTGAACGTCTCGTAGTAGCCGGTATCGACGCACAACCGCTTGCAACCAATGACGTGCGTGGGTGTCAACAGCGCGACGGTGGTCGGGTCGGTCACCGTCTCGGCGATCTTGGCGCGCACGAACTCGGCAGCGGTCTCGTTCGCCTCCGGGCTGAGGATGATGTCCGTGTACCCGCCCAGAAAGCTGAGGCCGCCGACCCCCCACCGCTGCTCGTATTCAGCCGCTCGTACTTCAGGCGTGACCTCGAAGGCACCGATCTCGCCGCGTGCCGAGCGGGCACCGAAGCCCCCGCCCATCTGTCGGTTTGCCGCTCGCAGGCCGGCATAGTCGGCCTTCACTTCGGCAACCTCGTCGGTCGTCAAGCTGCGGTTGTGAGCTGGGACGGTGTACGTCGCTGTGCGTTGGAAGATGGTGAGGTGCGCGGCCTGCTGCGCGATCAACGGGATCGACTGCACCGCTGATGACCCCGTGCCGATCATCGCAACACGCTGGCCGGTGAAGTCGACACCCTCATGTGGCCAGGTGCCGGTGTGATAACTGGGCCCGGCAAACGTGCCGCGGCCGGGGAACGGCGGGGTGTTGGTGCTGCTGAGGCAGCCGACCGCAGTGATCATGAACTGCGCGCACGTGGTCTGTTCGGTTCCGCCGACTGAACGGGTGACGATCGTCCAGCCGGTGGTCGCGTCGTCGAAGTCGGCGGAGAGCACTCGCGTCTCGAATCGAATATCGCGGCGCAGATCGAAGCGGTCGGCGACGTGCTGCGCGTAGCGCAGAATCTCGGGCTGGCCGGCGTAGCGCTCGCTCCACTGCCACTCCTGCTCCAGTTCGGGGCTGAACGAGTAGCTGTACTCCAGGCTCTCCACGTCGCATCGTGCGCCTGGGTACCGGTTCCAGTACCAGGTGCCACCCACATCGGTCGCCACCTCGAACACTCGCGCCCGGAAGCCCTGCTCGCGCAGCGCGTGCAACATGTACATGCCTGCGAACCCTGCCCCGATGATCACCGCATCGAACCGCTCGTCGCGTACGTCGCCACTCACCTGCATCACCCCTCGCAGGAGTGTACGTGTCGGGCGCTGACCCGATCTCAGCGGGGACGCACCTCATCTCGTATGATGAGTGCATGCGGCATCATACGGAAGCTCATAGCGTCGGATACGAAGCATCCGTGGTCAGGGTCACGTCGAATGGCTCCATCTCACTTCCGGCCTCCATCCGGCGTCGATGGGGAGTCGGCCGTGTGGCGGTCATCGACAGGGGAGAGTTGGCTGTCGTCCGCGCAGTCCCTGACGACCCGGTCGTTCACTTTCGCGGCAGGTTCGCAGGGCCGGGTCCGACGTCTGACGAACTGCGCGCGATTGAAGCCGAAGCCGAGGCGAAGGCCCAGCGAGCAAAGGTGCGAAGGGTCACCAAGTGACCGTGTTGTTGGACGCCTACGCACTCATCGCCTACTTACGCGACGAGCCTGCGGCACCGATCGTGCAGCGTCTGTTGTGGGATGGGCAATTGGCGATGTCCTCGGTGCAACTCGCGGAAGTGGTCGACCGGATGGAGCGCGTCTACGGCGTCGCGTCCGACGAAATTGAGGTCGCGGTATCCGCGTTGGGCATCGAGGTCGTCGTTGCGGACTACCCGGTCGGTGCTCAAGCTGGTCGGCTTCGCGCTCGCCACTACAGCCCGACAGGTCGCACGTTGTCGCTGGCCGATTCGTTCTGTGCGGCAACAGCTGTCATCGGCGAGATGACGATGGCGACAGCTGATCCGATTCTGTTGACGGTCGCGGAATCTGAGGGCTGCCAGATCCTGCGCCTACCAGGTTCTGCGTGAGCCTTTAGCGGGCGCCGAGCTCGGCGACGGCGGCGACGCCGTCGTAGACGTCGGCGAAGCGTGTGGTCAGCGGGCTGCAGCCGGCGCGGATGATGTTGGGCTCGCGGAAGTCGAAGATCACGTTGCGGTCAGTGAGCTCCTTCACCACGGACTTGGCCTGCGGGTGTTGGATGGCGACGTGGTTGCCACGGCGGGCAGGGTCGCGCGGCGTGGGTGTGGCCAGGCCGTACTGGTCGCAGAGCTCGATCGCGAAGCCGGTCAAAGCCGAACCCTTGGCGTGGATCGCAGGCATGCCGGCTTCGGCCGAGAGCGCGATCCCAACCTCGGCTGCCGCCAACGCCAAGATCGACGGCGTGCCCAACATCATGCGGGCGATGTCCCTGCGCGGGTTGAAGGTCGGGCCCATCGCGAACATGTCCTCATTGGCGAACCATCCCCAGATCGGCTGGCGGATCTTGTCATGCAGTTCACGCGCGACGAACGTCCACGCCGGCGCGCCGGGGCCGCCATTGAGAAACTTGTAGCTGCAGCCGATGGCTAGCTGTGCGCCGCACGCGCGCAGGTCGAAGTCGATCGCGCCACACGCATGCGACAGGTCCCACACGACCATCGCGCCGGCGGCGTGGGCGCGCGCGGTCTCGGCCGCGACATCGATGAGCTCAGCTGTGCGGTAGTCGATCACGCTGCGCACGACGACGGCGACATCGTCAAGCTGGTCGAAGCCATGACGCACGGTGTGGCCCGTCGCAGCGGCGATGCCGTCGACCACGTAACGGTCGGTGGGGAAGTCGTCCTCGCTGATCGCGATCACCGTGCGGTCCGGGCGCAAGCCGAGCGCGCCATGCACCGCTTGGTACACATTGAGCGTGGTGTTGTCGTGCAGCACCACCTCTCCGGGGCCGGCACCGATCAGGGGCGCGAGCACGTCGCCCACCCGCTGGGGCATGTCCACCCAGTGGTCCCAGCTGCGAATCAGCCCGGTCGCCCAATCGTCGTTGTAGACCTCGGTCAGCCGCTCCAGCGTCCGCTTCGGCGGCATGCCCAGCGAGTTGCCGTCGAGGTAGATGACACTCGGGTCGGGAACGTGGAATCTGTCGCGAAACGGTGCCAACGGGTCGGCGGCGTCAAGGGCAAGTGCATCGTCACGGCTGATCACGGCCCGCACTCTACGACCTGTCGAGCAGCCCATCCGAGTGGGTACTCGCACCCCGGGGTGCGAGTACCCACTCGCATGGCAGCGTGGCACTCGGACGGGCTGCCTGGCACTCGCAATGGTCGCGTGGCACTCGCACCTGGGCGGCCTTGGGTGGGCGTGACTGGTTGGCGCTACAACAGGCGGATGAAGCTGGCGTGGCGGACGTGGCCCTCGTTGGTGAACTCGGCGATCTCCACCAGTGCCCGCAGCTCCGGCCGCACCCAGGTTGCGTCGGCCAGGTAGCTGCGCGGCGGCGTCTTGTCGAACGGGCAGTCGGGCGTGGCCAGCGACTGCAACGTTGATGTCAGCGACTCGAGCAGGGCCTGGTCGAAGCCGGTGCCGACACCGCCAGCGAAGCGCAGCGCACCTTCGTCGGTGGGCACGCCTACGAGCAGGGCGCCGAACGTGTTGGAGCGCGAGCCCGTGCCCTGGCTGAAGCCACCGACGATGACCTCCACCCGCTGGCGGTGCTTCACCTTGCGCCAGTTCGGCGAGCGCTTTCCGGGCAGATACGGCGACCCCAGCCGCTTCGCCATGATGCCCTCCAAACCCTGCGCAGCGGTGACCTCGTGGAGGGCCGCGCCGTCGCCGATTCGGTACGCGGGCACCATCCAGTTGGTGCCGGGCTCGACCAACGACTCCAGCAGCGCCCGCCGCTGCTCGTACGGCAGCGAGACCGTGTCGGTGCCTGCGATCTGCAGCACATCGAACGGGTAGTAGACGACCTGCGCGCTGTGCTGTTGCAGCAATCCGAAGTTCGGGCGACCGTTCGCATCGAGGACCAGCAGCTCGCCGTCGATGATCGCTGACGGCGCATTGACAGCCGCGCCGAAGCCAGCCAGCTCGGGGTACCTCGCCGTTACGTCCAGGCCGCTACTGCTCTGCAGGCGCACCTCGCCGTCATCGACGAACGCGAACGTGCGAAAGCCGTCCCACTTGATCTCGTACGCCCACTCGTCGTCGTGTGTGTCAGGCGGTAGATCGCCAAGCGCAGCCTTCATCGGCGCGACGGGAAAGTGCAACGCCACCAGCGGGCCTCAGCGCTTCGGCAGCCGACTGGTGAGCACGCCATCCGCCTCGAGCTGGTCGATCGTCGCGTCGTCGAGGCTCAGTAGCTCGCGCAGCACGAGCCGGTTGTCCTCACCGCGATAGCGCGGCATGCCACCCACTCGAACGTCGCTGCCCTTGAACCGCCATGGCGCGTTGGGGATGCGCATCGTGCCCTCGCCGCGGTCGGAGACCTCGACCACCACCTCGCGTTCGCGGGCCCAGTCGGTGTCGCACACGTCGTACACCGATCGCAGCCGACCCACCGCCAGCTTGTTGCGCGACATCGCATCTTCGATGGCGTCGGCGCTGGGCATGGTGGCGGCCCATCGGTGGAGCGCGTCGTGGATGTCGTCGAGGTGCGCCAGGCGCGAGGCGGTGTCGACGAAGCGCGGGTCGGCGCTCAGGTCGGAACGGCCGATGGATTCCATGTAGAAGTCGAACGTCTTGTTCTCCGCCGGGTGACCGCTGATGATCACTGATTCGCCGTTGGCGGCGGTGATGACGGGGTAGTCCATCGGACGGAAGCTGCGGATGACACCGTCGGGAACGGGGTCGGTCCATAGTGCGTCGTGGGCGTGCTCGTTGACGTACAACATGGTCTGCGCCATCGAGACGTCGATGCGGTCGCCGTGCCCGGTGCGCTCGCGCTGAAACAGCGCGGCCAATACGGCAGCCGCCAGTTCGAGCGCGGTGTACACGTCGGCATGGCTGTGCGGGTCGTTGGCGTAATTGCCGCCGCGTGCGTCGCCCTGCGACTTGGTGAAGCCGGATTCCGCGCCAACCACCGGGGCGTATGCACGTCTGTGCACCCATGGGCCGGTCTGCCCGTACCCGCTGGCGCTGGCGAAGATCACCCGCGAGTTTCGAGCGCGCAGCACGTCGTAACCGATGCCCAGGCGGTCCATCACGCCCGGTCGAAAGTTCTCCAACACGACGTCGCAGTGGTCGGCCAGTTGCAACAGCAGATCGCAGCCAGCGGCCACTCCGAGGTCGATGCTGACGCACTGCTTGCCAGAGTTCTGCTGCGCGAAGTAGCTGGAAATGCTGTTGACGCGCGGCCAGGTGGTGCGGGTGATGTCGCCCTCCGGCGGCTCGACCTTGATCACCTCGGCACCAAGGTCCAGCAACATGCGCGCCGCGTGTGGCCCAGCGAGCACGCGGGTGAGATCGAGAACACGGATACCGGAGAGCGGGCGATCAGTCATGCACCGGCGAACCTACCCGGCGACGTCCACCGTGCGAGACCCCGCCCGTCGGCGGCAGGGCGCCCATCTGCCGGGCGGTTCAGCTGAACCGGTCGGGGCGAGCTGTCGACAACCGCTCAGGACGCCGAGTTGCCGTGCGGGAGAAGCTCCTTCCTCACCGCCACTCAGTGGTACCAGAAGTAAGTTCGTGCAGCGACCACCAGTGGAACTCCTGATCGAAGATGACCACGTCGAGCAAGGAGATCTCGTACTGCAGCAGACGGTCCCGCAACTCGACGAAGGCACAGGAGTCGTCCTCGGTGACCTCATAGTGATCCGCGCGCCAGGGGTGCCGCGGTTCGAGGATCACCCAGTTGTCGGGGCATTCCGGCTCGACGTCGGTCCATCTGCACTCCAGCAAATACTCCGGATGCTCGGCGAAGCGGCGCACCGAGTCCAGGCTCGATCCCTTCGAACAGCAGTTGAACTGACCTTTGTCGGTCAGGTGCCAGATGTGCGGATACGTGTACCAGGTGTTCAACGCGTCGAGCGCCGCATAGGCCCCGATGTCGTCGGCACTGCGAAACGTGAAGCTGGCGAGGCTGGGTGGAAGCCAGTCGGTGCGGTCTTCGGGCCAAAGTGGTGAGTAGGTGTGCACGTGGCACCCCCTGTTCGTGAGATCCGATCAGTTGGGGACACGTCCCGAGGCGCATGGCGCTGAGCTCGAACATATCGGTGTCGACGAGATTTGCACTCGGCACCCGTTCGGCGGTTCAGCTGAACCGCTGGGGACGCACGTCGCAATAGAGCTTCTGGTCGACCGAGATCTTGGAGACTCGGTTTTCGACGTGGATCATTGGTCGGAGATGTTGTGGCACGGGCCCGGGGCGCTGCCATCGGCAACCGCGCTTCTCGCCGGTCGGTGACCGATCGAACAATAGTGTAGCACGATGACGCTGAGCGTGCTACGCATCGAGGATGCCTACAAGATTTGGAATCCGAGCGCTTCGCAACCACACCAAGGACGTCTTGGATCGAGCAGCACTGGAGGGCGAGGTGATCATCACGAACGATGGGGTGGATGTTGCTGTGATCCGGCCTCTGGCGACTGAGTGGAGTCGGCTGATCGACCGACTGACCAACGACGAGGCTCAGTTCGACACGGGGTGGGCCAGAGAGCTCCAAGCGGATGACGAGTCGAGCATGGAGGATCTCTAGATGCAGTACATAGTGGATACCTCGGTGATGGTCTCGGCAATGGAGCGTCGAGATGCGGGAGCCATCTCTGCCCTGAAGGCGTGCGGTCGATCCACCATCCGATCCGTCATCGTGGTTGGCGAGTTGGCTTCTGGTGTGGAGTCGGCCGTCCGGGGGAAGCTCGGACCAAGAGCCATTCGGTCGCGCCGAGCTACGTCGTCTGCATACACGCTCATCTCGACGCCACCGGAGGAATGGGCCGGGGGAGACGTGGCTGCCCACTTCGGTCACCTGACCGCCGTGTGTTCGACCAAGAAGATCAAGCTCGGTCAGAACGGCAGGTGGATTCTTGCAGAGGCATTGACTCATGGTGACGCCGCCGTGTTGACCATCGACCTGGTGATGCACGAATTGGGCGAGATGGTCTCCACATCAATGAGCTTGGAGTTCGACCTGACGGCTCTGGTGACCACCGAGAGCTGACACGGTCGCTACCCGCGGGTGTGCGCGTGGGCGTCGCCGAGGTGCAGTTCGACGGCGTCCCAGTCGACATCGGCGATGTCGAGGTACATGCCCACCCAGCCGCGACCGCCGTAGTACGGGGGCACGAAGTAGCGCTGCGGATCGGCGGCAACCAGCTGGTCCTGCGCGCCGGGGGGTGCGGCGAACAACACGCCGTTGCGATCGTCGTGGTGGTGGTCCCAGGTGGTGGCGAACTGGCGGGTCTTCTTGCCCAGGCCCACCGACCACGCCAGCTCTCCGTGGCTGATCTTGCTGCTGGTGTCGGGCAGTTCGTCGCACAGGTCGCGCAACCGAGCCCACAACTCTGGTGACGAAGGACGATCGGCGGGACCCATGCGGGTGACGATAGTCAACTCCCTGAGGCATGCTGTTCTGATGGCCGACGTTCCGATGCTCACCAGCCGCGACCGCCGCGCTCTGCGCAGCCACGTGCTCACCGAGCTGATCCGGTTCGACGAGCAGATAGTGACGCTGACACGGAGCTTCGACGACATCGTCGAGGCGGCCGTGCAATCGAACGTCGACGACGAACACGATCCGGAGGGCACGACGATCGCGTTCGAACGGCAGCAGGTCGCCGCACTGCTGCGCCAGGCGAAGATGGATCGCGCGGCGCTGATGCTGGCTCGCGACCGCATCGAGCAACCGGGCTACGGCGTGTGCGAGCACTGCAAGGGCTTCGTCGGCCTGGAGCGCCTGCTCGCGCTGCCTTCTGCGGCCCGCTGCATCTCCTGCGCCAGCTGAACGGTCGGCACCTCGTAACCTCGCGACCATGCATGACGACGCGATGTTGGTGGAGCGACGCATTCGGCGAGAACTGAGCGAGCGGGTGATGCCGGCGATGTATTCGGCCAGCGTGCCGATGCAGGTGACCGCGTGGGATGCGCCCGGCGAGCCGGTGCCATACACCGAAGCGATGGCGGCACTCGCGTCGCACGGCCGAGAGTTCAGAATCGGCGACAAGTGGAGCTGGCCGTGGGGCACCACCTGGTTCCGCTTCAACGCCGAGGTACCGGCCACTTGGGCGGGGCCCACGCTGGAGGCTGTCATCGACCTTGGCTTTCATCCCGATGGGGCCGGCTTCCAGAGTGAGGGACTGGTGTGGGTGCCGGGAACCGACGGACGGGGCGAGCCAGTGCAGGGCATCCATCCGCGCCGCACCGGCCTCCCGTTGCCACACGCCGCTTCCGGTCCGCTCGAGATCGTGCTCGAGGCCGCGTCGAACCCCGCCTTCCCGATGGTGGGCGCGCGCTCTGGTCACCTCGGCTCGCTGAAGACCGCTGGCCAAAAGCCGCTCTACAACCTGCGGCAGGCCTCGCTGGCGGTGCGCAACGACAACGTGTTCCATTTGTTGCTCGACGTCGAAGTACTGCTCGGCCTGTTCACTGCGCTGGCCCCGACTGACAAGCGCCGCCAGCGCCTACTGCGCGAGATGGAGGCAGCGTTCAACACGCTCGACCTCTACGACATCGCTGGCACCGCAGCGGCCGCCCGCAAAGTGTTGCAGCCGGCCCTCGCCTTGCACGCCCGCGATGGCGCGCACCACGTCGTTGCCGTTGGCCATGCGCACATCGACAGCGCGTGGCTGTGGCCCATCCGCGAAACGGTGCGCAAGTGCGCCCGCACGTTCGCCAGCGCGACGCGCATGATGGACGAGTATCCCGAGTACCGCTTCGTCTGCTCGCAGGCCGCGCAGTACGACTGGATGGAACGCGAGTATCCGCCGCTGTTCGAGCGCATTCGCGAGCGCGTTGCCACCGGGCAGTGGCAGCCGGTGGGGGCGATGTGGGTCGAGGCCGACATGAACCTGCCCAGTGGCGAAAGCCTGGTGCGCCAGATGGTGTACGGCCAGCGCTACTTCGAGAGCCGCTTTGGCAAGCGCTGCGACGAGGTCTGGATTCCAGATGTGTTCGGGTACCCGGCCTCGTTGCCGCAGATCTTCAAGGCTGGCGGCTGCGACCGCTTCGTCACCCAAAAGCTCAGCTGGAACAAGCAGAACCGCTTCCCTCATCACACGTTTCGGTGGCAGGGCCTCGACGGCTCGCAGGTGCTCACCCACTTCCCACCGGTGGACACGTACAACGCCACCGTTGTTGGCGAGGAGTTGGTGTTCAGCGAGAAGAACTTCAAGGACCACGGCTGGAGTGATTGGTCATTGATGCCATACGGCCATGGCAACGGCGGCGGCGGCCCGACGCGCGAGATGATCGAACGTGCGCGTCGCTTCGCCGATCTCGATGGAGCACCGCGTGTCACGCCGGGTACCACCGACGAGATCTTTGCAAGGGTGGAAGCCGAGATAGCTGGCGGTGCCCCGGTACCGGTGTGGAATGGCGAGCTCTACTTCGAAATGCACCGCGGCACGCTGACCAGCCAGGCCAAGACCAAGGTTGGCAACCGTCGCTGCGAGGGCTTGCTGCGCGAAGCCGAGCTGTGGTGGGCGGCCGGCGGCGACGTTCCCAGCGAGGTGGTGGCCGAATTGGAGCTGCTGTGGAAGGAAGTATTGCTGCAGCAGTTCCACGACATCATCCCTGGCAGCTCCATCACGTGGGTGTACGAGGACAGCGAGGCCGCGCACGCACAGGTGTCGGCGCGACTGGAAGAGCTGATCGGCGACGCGCTTGCACGAATCGCGCCGGTGTTGCCTTCGCTTGCCAACGCAGCTGACCGGGCACGGGCGGAGGTCATTGCAAGTGCAACGACACCGTCTGGAGCCGGCCCGACGCAGGCGCTGCACGATGGCACGACGGCGGCTTTTGTCGCCGTCCCAGGGTTCGGTCTGGCGGAACACGTCGCGCTGCCGACCAGCGACCGCATCGCGGTGACCGAGCACTCGTTCACCAACGGGCAGCTCGCTGTCAGCTGGGATCTCGATGGCACCGTGACGTCCATCATCGATGTCAAGGCCGGTCGCGAGTTGCTGCCGCCCGGCAAGACTGTGTCGGTCGAGCTCGCGCCTGATCACCCCATCGAGTACGACGCGTGGGATGTGGAGGAATGGACCCGGGGTCTCGGCGCTCCACTGGGCGGCGTGCAGTCGGCGAGCATCATCGACTCCGGCCCGCTGGTGGCCACCCTGGAAGTGCGCCGCACGTTCGGCAGCAGCACGATGACCCAGCTGCTGACGATGCGTGCCGGCAGCGCGCGACTGGACCTGACCTTCGATGTCGATTGGCAGGAGGACGAGAAGTTGCTGTCGGTGTTGTTTCCACTTGACGTCCATGCCCGCGAGGCCGCCTGCGACATTCAGTTCGGTCATGTCATGCGCCCCACCCACGCCAGCAACTCGTGGGATGCCGCCAAGTTCGAAGTGTGTGCGCACCGCTATGTCGACCTCAGCGAGCCGACGTTCGGCGTGGCTGTGCTCAACGACGGTCGCTATGGCCACGGCGTGCAAGATGGTGGCATCCGTGTGTCGCTACTGCGGGCAGCCAAATACCCCGATCCAGTGCAAGACCACGGCCAGCATCGAGTCACTGTCAGCCTGCTGCCTCACGGCGCCGGCCTGCACGACGTGCTGCGCGAAGCCGAGGCGCTGAACACCCCCCTTCGCCCGGTGGCTCCAGGTTCGGCGAACGACGTGCCGTTGCCGATTGTCAGCGTCGAGAACCCTGGCGTCCAGGTGAGTGCGGTGAAGCGCGCCGACGATGGAAGCGGCGACCTGATCGTGCGTCTCTACGAAGCGTGTGGCGCTCGCACACAGGTGCCGGTGCGAACGCCACGCCGCACGGTCGAAGCCACCACCTGCAACTTGTTGGAAGAACCCGAACAAGCGCTGGATGTGGCCGACGGTTTCGTCAACCTCACCCTTCGCCCTTTCGAGCTGATAACGCTGCGCCTGCGCACTTGAGCCGAAAGGCGTCTCGCCAATGCGTCCACCGGCCCCTGCTTCGGCGCTGAGATGCGGTACTACCGCACATGAACGCCGAAGCTCGGCCGGGTACGACTACGCCGGGTGGCCGGTGAGGTGGCGCAGGGCCATTGCGCTGTAGACGGCGACGCCGTTGATCATTGCGTCCTCATCGAACATCACGCGGTTCGAGTGGTTCGGTGCAGCGGTCGCCGGGTTACGGCCCTCACCGGTGCCGCCGAGGAACAGCATTGCGCCGGGTACCCGGTTGAGCACGTAGCTGAAATCCTCGGCGCCCATCACCGGGTTGGGTAGTCGAACGGTTGAGGAAGCGCCCACCACGTCGGCCGCAACAGCGAGCGCGAAGTCGGCAGAGCCAGGATCGTTGACCGTCACCGGGTACCCGTCGTGGAACTCGACCACGACCTGTGCGTCGTGCGCCGCGCTCACACCTTCGGCGACGCGACGGATGCCCTCGCGAACCTTCGCTCGCGTGCGCTCGCTGATGGCACGAATGGTCCCTTCGATGACGGCGGTCTCGGGGATGATGTTGTTGGTGGTACCCGCCGAGATGCGGCCAACGGTGACCACAGTGGGGTCGAAGACGTCGATGGTGCGGGTGACCATCGTCTGGAGTGCCTGCACGATTTCGCACGCAATCGGAATGGGATCGAGCGCGGTGTGTGGCTGGCTGGCATGCCCGCCGCGACCGATCACGGTGATCAGCAGCACGTCGGCGCTGGCCATGATGCTGCCGCCTTTGCTGGCAATCCAACCGGTGGGCAGGTTGCTGGTGATGTGCAGCGCATACGCGCCGGTCACCGGCGAATCACTGCCGTCGGCAGCCGGCGGTACGGCGAGCAAACCCTCGTCGAGCATGAAGCCGGCGCCGCCTGCGCCCTCCTCGCCGGGCTGGAACATGAACAGCACGCGGCCGGGAATCTCGTCGCAGCGGGCGCTCAACAACTTGGCTGCGCCAACAAGCATTGCGGTGTGAGTGTCGTGGCCGCAGGCGTGCATCTTGCCGTCGTCTGCGCTCTCGAACGGGAGGTCGGTGTCCTCGTGCAGCGGCAGTGCGTCCATGTCACCGCGCAGCAACACCGTTGGCCCCGGCTTGCCGCCATCGAGCATGGCGGCGATGCCGCTGGTGGTCTCGTGCAGCGTCAGTGACAGCGGCAGACCCTCCAGCGCAGTCAGTACGTTCTCGCGTGTGGCGGGAAGGTCGTTGCCAAGCTCGGGCCAGCGGTGCAACGTGCGCCGCAGCGCGACCGTTTCGTCGTGGAGGTCGCGGGCTTCGGCGAGCAGGGTGTCGAGTTCCATTGCCGCATGCTAGGCAGGGTGGCGTGGGCAGCGAAACAGAACTGGTCGACGTAGTTGACGACGATGACCGCGTTGTTGCCACGGTCACTCGCGCAACGATGCGCGCCCGGCGTCTACAGCATCGTGCCGTCAGTATCGCAGTGATGAGCAGCGATCGCCGACTGCTGGTGCACCGCCGGGCCGGTGACAAAGACGTGTGGCCGGGCATGTGGGACTTGGCTGCCGGCGGGGTGGTCGGCGCCGGCGAGTCGTACGAGTTGGCTGCTCATCGCGAGTTGGCGGAGGAACTGGGTGTCGGGCCGGTCCACCTTCACCACCTCGGCGCCGGGCGGTTCGTCGACGAATCGGTGAGGCTTTTCGGCCGTAGCTACCTCGCGGTGCACGATGGTCCGTTCACCTTCACAGACGGCGAGATTGCCGAAGTTCGCTGGGTCAACGCCGCCGAATTGCAGGCCTTGATGATGACCGAGCAGTTCGTGCCCGACAGCGTCGAGCTGCTCCTGCCACTTCTTTTGCCGTTCTGGTGATCTCGCCGTGCCCAGTAGTGGTGACGGCACTGCACTGGGCGGGCCGGCGAGAGGAATCATCACCATGTCCATGTACGGCGCAAACCCCGAGCAGCTCGCATCCCTCGGCCGCTCGCTGAAGCAGCAGATCACCAGCATCGAGGGTGTGATGAGCGCCGTCTCGTCGGCTCTCAGCGGCACCACCTGGGTGGGCCCAGCCCGAGACCAGTTCGAGAGCGACTGGAACACCTCGTTCCGCAGCGCACTCGGCAAGCTCAACCAAGCCTTCGATGCCGCCGGCAGCGACTGCATCGCCCGCAGCACCGATCTCCAACGCGTCATGGGCGCTCGTTGATGACTGTGGCAGATGTGTGCCACAGTGGTGGCATGAGCCGAGTTCGTATCAGTACCACGGTCGACGAGGCCACCCTGACTGCAGCCCGCGGTCTGGGCTTCGGGAACGATGCAGCAATCATCGATGCTGCGCTCGCAGCGCTCGTCGCCGCTCATCGCCGGGCAGAGATTGATCGCTCCTATGAGGCATACGACCGAATTCCGTTGAGCACGCCCGATGAATGGGGCGACATGGAGTCGTTCCTCGACTCTGTTCACAGGGCGAACCAATCCCGTCGACCGACTGCCCCTGATGCTGCCGTGCAGGGGTGAGCTGTGGTGGTGTGCTTCACCGGAAGCCGGCGATCGCCCATGCGTCGTTCTGACTCGCGATCAAGCCATTCCTCGGCTGCGTCGCGTTCTGGTGGCTTTCGCTTCCACGTCGATACGGGGTCTGGCGACCGAGGTTGTGCTCGAACCGGGTGACGATCCCGTGAGGGAGCGTTGCGTGTTGAATCTCGATACGCCGACGATGCTTCCCGTCAACGAGCTCATCCGTCGGATGGGCCGGCTGAGCGACGATCGGATGCGGCAGGTGTGCGCTGCCCTCGCCGTTGCGGTCGACTGCGGGTAGTCGGCGGCAGCGAGGGGGTTGATCGGTCGCTACCATCGCAGCGTGCTGCTGTTGGAGTTCACGATCGAACCGTTCCACGAAGGGAACCCTGGGCCGCATGTCACGGCAGCTATCGACGCGGTGGAAGCGCTCGGTGTCGAGGTCGAGTTCGGGCCATTCGGGTCCTCGTGCACCGTCACCCAGGAGCAACTCACGGAGGTGTCTGGCGTCATCGTCGGCCAGGCCTTCGCCAACGGCGCCACGCATGTCAGTTTGCACGCCGAGCGAGTTCCCGACACGGGCGGCGAAACGTGAGCAAGCTGCCGCGCCACCCACTCGTGCTCGCCGTGAAACCGATCGTCGAGCAGTTGGGTGCCTCGCTGGTGGCCGCCGAGGATCGCGAGCCGGGCGACCTGCCGTTGAAGTGGGAGGGCGTGGTCGTTGCCGCAGTCCGCCCGGCTCCACTGCACGGCGCGCTCGACCGTTTGATCGAATCCGTGGAGCGCGAGATGGGGGCAGCGCTTCCCAGCCTGTCTCGCGAGGAGAAGCAGAAGGCGATCCGTCTGCTCGACGATCGTGGTGCCTTCATCCTGCGCAGGGCGGTTGAAGACGTTGCCGACGCGATGGGCGTCAGCCGTATCACCGTCTACAACTACCTCAACGCCCTGCATCGGTGAACGGCATGCACCGATGAACGGCATCAATCGATGAAGTCGTTCGATGTCCTGGCGTTCGATGCGGACGACACGTTGTGGCACAGCGAAGACGGGTTCACCGCGAGCGAGCTGCGCTTCGTAGAGCTTGTTGCTCCGTTCGCCCCTGAAGGCATCGACGTCCGGGCGGCACTGACGGCAGTTGAACGCAAGAACCTTCCCGTGTTCGGGTACGGCGTGAAAGCGTTCGGGTTGAGTGCGGTGGAAGCTGCGCTCACCATCACGGACGGGACCGTTGCTACCTCAGTGATCAGCGAGCTCTTGGACATGGTCCGCGCGACACTCACCGAACCGGTGCGCCTGCTGCCCCACGTGCCCGAGGTGCTGGCAGCGGTGGGTCGCGACTATCGGCTGGTGCTGATCACCAAGGGCGACCTCATCCACCAGACACGCAAGGTGGAGACCAGCGGGCTGGCCCATCACTTCACCGACGTGGAGATCCTGTTGGAGAAAGACCCGCAGACCTACGACCGAATCTTCCGCAAGATCGGCGTGGCGCCCCAGCGTGTGTGCATGGTGGGCAACAGCGTGCGCAGCGACATCCTGCCGGTGATGGCACTTGGCGGTACCGCAGTGCACGTGCCGTATCCGTTGCTGTGGGAGCTGGAGCACGTCGATCCCATCGACGCCGACCGCCACCACTTCGCCGAGCTGGAGTCCATCGCCGATCTACCTGCGTGGCTGGCCGCCGACCAGGCCCCGACTGGGCCGGCCTACGGCAGCCAGATCTGACGGGCTTCCACGATCTTGCCGTCGAGCACGCTGAGCAGGAACGGAAATGGCATGAAGGCGAATCCCTCTGGCGCTCGTTCGGCTGGCGCGCCGCCGTTGGCGAGCGAGGACAGTTCGTCGGCGGTGATGGCAAAGTTCGCCCGATCGTCAGTGACCACCGTGACCGATGTGAGGTCTGTCAGCGCTGCAATGGCATCGAGACTGGGCTCGCTGAGAGTACCGAAGTCGTTCGGGCAATCGTCGATGCCGAGCTCTTCGATACACGCATCTGCAAAGAATGCCTGGGTGACGCGAAATGTGAGGGACGACTCGCCTGGGTCGACGGGCAGGAGCAGCTGCGCCCAGTAGGTTCCGTCCGGGCTCAAGGCTGTTGGGTCGACAGCGGCGGTGCGGTCGGGCACACCTGGGACTGGTGCCCGGTCGTACAGCTCGACGGTACCCGGGCCTTCGTTGCCACCGCACGCGGTCAGCGCCAGGCAAACGGCTGCCAAGTACACCACCGGGCGTGCACCGACGAGGCGCGCTCTCACAGGCGGCGGAGCTTCACGTTCGTCACGCGATGGTCGTTGCCCTTGGTGAGCAACAGGCTGGCGCGGGTCTTGGTGGGTGCGATGTTCTCGCGCAGGTTCTTCCCGTTGATCTCGCGCCAGATGAATCGCGCGGTCTCGACCGCTTCCCCCTGCGTGAGGTGCGCGTAGTGCTGGAAGAAGCTGTTCGGGTCTTTGAAAACTGTGTCGCAAAGTGTGAGGAAACGCTGTACGTAGAACTGCTCGATGTCGTGCTCGTTGGCATCGATGTAGATCGAGAAGTCGAAGTAGTCGCTGACGAACTCGGTGACACTTGAGCTGTCGATGGGGGTGCCCACTTGCAGCACATTGAGACCCTCGATGATCACGATGTCGGGCTGGCGCACGATGACTTCCTCGCCGTCGACGATGTCGTACACCACGTGGCTGTAGACCGGCGCGCTGGTCTCGGCGGTGCCACTCTTGAGGTCGCGCAGGAACTGCAGCAGGCGACGCGTGTCGTAGCTCTCCGGGAAACCCTTGCGGTTCATGATGCCGCGCTCCTCCAGCACCCGGTTGGGGTGCAGGAAGCCATCGGTGGTCACCAAGTCCACCTGGGGGTGGTCGGGCCAGTGAGCAAGCAGCGCCTGCAGGATGCGAGCGAACGTGCTCTTGCCCACGGCAACACTGCCGGCAACACCGATCACATACGGAACCTTCGGTGCCAGCGTGCCCAAGAACGCGGCCGATGCCTTGTGCAGGTTTTGGGTGGCTGCGACGTACAGGTTGAGCAGGCGGGTGAGGGGCAGGTAGACCGCTGCGACCTCGTCCAGGTCGATACGTTCGTTGATACCGCGCAGCAACTCCAGGTCGTCCTCGCCGAGCGTCAGTGGCGTGGCTGCACGCAGCGCGGCCCATTGATCGCGGTCGAAGGACAGGTAGCGGTCGGCCGTGTCGGTGAGGTTCGATGCCGTCACGGGGGCAGACCCTACGCTCATGAGGTGACCGAACCCCAACGCCAGCGCGCCGCCCGCCCGACGCGCAAGGAACTGGGGGCGTGGTATACCCCGCCCGCATTGGTGGACGCGGTGGTTCGCGAGGCGGTGTTCGACGGTGCGCAGACGGTGCTCGATCCGGCCTGTGGCGATGGTCGATTCCTGCGCGCCACAGGATTGCCGCGCCAGACCGGCGTCGACATCGATTCGTCGACGGGCCTCATTCACGACGGCTTCATTCTTGGCGATGCGCTGCAGCGCGACTGGGCGACGAACAGTTCGATGTCGTCATCGGCAACCCGCCGTACCTCAATCAGCTCTCGCGCCTGACGTCGCGTGGTGGCAGCAGCAAGTTCGGTGGCGGCCCGTACGCAGATGCGGCCGCAGAGTTCCTGGCACTCGCGATTCGCCTGGCGCGTCCCGGTGGTCGGGTTGGGTTGGTGTTGCCGCAATCGCTTTTGGCCACGCGTGACGCAGCCCCCATTCGCACGGCAGTCGACCATTCTGCCGCGCTGCGTTGGATGTGGTGGTCGAACACGCAAATGTTCGACGCAAGCGTGCGCGTGTGGGCAGGTGTCTGGGAGGTGGGCGGAGTAGAGGGCGAAGTCCGCCGAGCGTTCGGTCCACACTTCACGGAATTGCCGTCGATGCCGATGCCGAGAACGTGGTCGGGCTTGTTGACCGGCTCGTCCGCCGTCGCGTATGACGGGCCGACGTTGGGCACGATAGCCACGTTCACCGTTGACTTCCGCGACCAGTACTACGGCCTGGTCGGTGCGGTTGGCGACGGCGAAATCGGGCCGCCGTTGATCACCAGCGGACTGATCGAGCCGGGCCTGAGCCTGTGGGGCCAGCGGCCAGTGCGATTTGCGAAGCAGCACTTCGATGCTCCGCGAGTCGCAGTCGAGCGGCTCTCGCCTGCTCTGCAGAAGTGGGCCGCAGCGCGGCTGGTTCCGAAGATTCTGATCGCGAACCAGACGAAGGTGATCGAGGCCGTCCACGATATCCACGGCGAGTGGCTGCCCAGCGTGCCGGTGATCACCTGCGTCACCGACCAACCCGAGAGAGCGCTGGCCGTGCTCGCGTCCGAAGCGGCCAATGAGTGGGTGCATCAACACGCAGCCGGCAGCGGCCTGTCCGCAACCAGCGTGCGCCTCAACCCAAGGTTGTTGGCCAGCATCCCGCTCCCGGCGCTGCCGTCAGTGAGACGACGGTGAGACGACGGCGAGCAGCACCGTGGAGGCACTTGCCACGCCCGCCAACTGCGGGGTACCCAGGCGACCAACGATCGCTGTTTCGACCAGTACGAAGAGCGGTTCGACGGCGAGCGTGCCCAGCGCAGGAATCGCCAGGCGGACGATGCGCCGTTCGAGATCATCACGCAGGAAGGGCACGCCCGCATGATGTCACGCCGACTCAGCAGCTCAGTCTTGATGCACAGGCAAGGAGATCTAGCGGCACCAGGGTGCGGACGGCGAAGGGCCGCCGAGTGCTGTCAGTACATCGACGCCGTCGTCGGTGACCAGGCAGGTGTGCTCGAACTGCGCTGTCCACTTGCCGTCGGCGGTGGCTGCAGTCCAGTCATCATCGAACACCATCTTGTGTTGCCAGCCGCCCAGCGTGATCATCGGCTCGATGGTGAACGTCATACCCGGGCGCATGATCATGGACGCGCGCTCATCGTAATAGTGCAGCACCTGCACGTCGGTGTGGAACTGCTCACCGATGCCGTGGCCGATGAACGCCCGCACAACACCGAACTTGTACTTCTTCGCGTGGTTCTCGATGGCGCGACCAACATCACTGAGTGGGCGGCCGGGCATGACGGCCTCGATGCCGTGCCACATGCATTCCTCGGTGACCTGCACCAGTTGTCGGCTGGCCGGGTCGACATCGCCGACCAGGAACGTGGCGTTGGTATCGCCGTGCACGCCACCGATGAACGAGGTGACATCGATGTTGAGAATGTCGCCGTCGTGTAGCACCCGACTGTCGGGGATGCCGTGGCAGATGATCTCGTTGGCGCTGGTGCACACGCTCTTGGGGTACCCGTGATAGTTGAGCGGGCTGGGGTAGGCACCGCGCTCGACGTTGGCTTCGTGGACGAAGATGTCGATCTCTTCGGTGGTGATACCCGGGCGCACCATCTCGCCGGCGAGGCGCAGAATCTCGGCGCCCACGATGCCGGCGTGACGCATGCGATCAATGATTTCGGGCGACTTCACGCGGTCTTCGGCCCAGCGCGTCACCTGGCCAGTGGCGGCGTACGACGGCTTGGCGATGTGGTCGGGAACGGCACGCATCGTGCTGATTTCACCCTGCAGGACGCGACTTTCCAGGCCCTTGTGACAGCGCTTGTACTTGCGACCGCTACCGCACCAGCAGACGTCGTTTGCCTGGGGAAGAACGAGGGGCGGTCGGGTTTGCAGCACGTTGGCAGTCTACGGGCTGTATCGGCCGGTGGAAAAGGCGTGGTCGTAGGTGGCACGATGATCGAATCACTACCGACCCATCTCGTGATCCCGCAACTGCACGCCTCGACATCTGGCTGTGGGCAGTGCGGCTGACACCAACGCGGGCAGTCGCCACCGAACTGTGTCGGAACGGGCGAGTGGTGGTGAACGGCGGCGTCGGCAAGTCAGCAACGGCCGTGAAGGTGGGCGACCGCATCGAGGCACGGATTGCCCAGCGGCAACGCATCGTCGTGGTAGCGCGCGTGATCAACAAGCGAGTCGGGGCACCGCTCGCCGCGGAGTGCCTGGTGGACCACAGTCCGGTCGTGGATCGTGACACGTCGCCGCCCGTGTTCGAACGTGAGCGGGGCAGTGGCCGACCGACAAAGCGCGACCGCCGGCAGATCGACCGCCTGCGCGGCAATTGAACGTTTCTCCGCTCGAGGTGGGTCGTCGACAACCCACGCGGGTCGGTTCTTGCGCCGGGGCCGCCGGGCGGACGCGGGTTGGCCTTGACCCGATTGGAGAGCGACCGCTCGAGCTGACGAGTGGCGGCACCCTGCAGGTCGTCGCGCGTCGTTGCGACTCTCGAGCGCCCCTCGATTCGGACTGCGTCACCAGTGCGAGCCCCGAAGTGGATTGCGAGTTCGGGACACTCGCCGAGCCGGTCGACCGGACAGCAGCATTGTTTGCCGACAGCTCGTGGCCAACAGCGACGGTATACACAGCTTCCGAGGTTGGACCGAAGGATGGTCACGACAACGTGCTGTGGGTCCCCGACGCAGCACTGATCTGGACGAGCGACGTGAAGATGGACAACACGATCCTGTGGAGGTTCACGACGTCCGGCTGACTTGGTCAGGGCGTTGGCGGGGGTACGTCGCATTCGTTGGCCGCAATGGTGGACTGCCAGGTGAACAGTGCCAGCTCGTCGGTCGTCAGTGTGTTCTCGAACAGCAGCGGCGCCAACAGCGGGTCATCGATCATGGTGCGGGCGAAGCACCGGTACTTCTCGATCTCTCCCGGTGAAGCGCCTCGGCCGGCCCGTGACACTGCATCGTGTTCGACCTGCAGCGCCTGCAGTGGTGAGATCACTGGTGTCACCGGCTCCATGGCGCCGGCGCCGCGGTTGCAGGCTTCGAAGGTGACATCGTTGACGATGATGATCGGGTTGGCGCTGGAGCCGGACGCTTTCGCCCAGGCAGTGATAGCGGCCGCGAACCGATCGGCTGATTCATCGAAAGTGACGGTGGCGGTGAAGCAGACGGTGCTCTCGCGTTGGTAGCTGGTGTAGCCACTATCGGCCCAGCCGTCCAACGCCTGTCTTGCCTGCGTCCACGGCAGCCACGCATCGAGCATCACCAACGCATCCAGCTGTGAAAACAACTGCGGCTCGTCGATCACGGCGTTACCCAGGGGAACCTCCACGGCAACCGCGAGCGGCGCTTGCCCGGGGTCGCCGTACAGCCACGGATTGAGCAGGATCTCCTCGGTCGGCGGCGTCCGGATCAGTTGATTGATGCCTTCGTTGCCCTCGGCAGCGAACACGTCGCCCACCAGTATCGGGCCGAGGACGTACGGTGCGTAGCGCTTCTCGACCACCGCCCAGGGGACGTCGGCGAGCCCTTGCGCGGCGTCTGGTGCAAGGCTGTTGGCCTGGTTGGCTGCCGCCTGTTCGGCAGTCGACAGGGTGTCGATGTAGGCGCCCTCGACTCGCAATGCGTCGGCCTCGACGACCGACCTCAGCTCGAAGTCGTTGTCGCCACCGACGGCAAGGTCGAAGTGCTGTGCCTGCAGCGCATGGGTCAGTTCGTGGGCGAGCACCACCCGCACGGCTGGTGTCAGCTGCTCGCCGCGCACGGTCACGCGGTCGCTCGTCGGTGAATAGAACCCCAAGGTGGTTGCCGCTGAAACAGTGGATTCACCCTGTGTCGGGTCGTAGTTCACCGCCAGTCCGAACGCGTCGTAAAGGAGCGAGGAGGTGCGCGCTGCTGCCTCGTCGTCGTCACTCATGGCGGGGGTCGGTTGGCTGAAGAGGGCGACGAACTCGGCCTCGGTGAGGAAGTCCACATACACCGGGTGCAACCATTGCAGGTCACGTTCCGTGCCAACGAAGTCTGCAATTGGCGCAACACGAGGGTCCCATTCGGTCGGATAGGTAGGGACACTTTTCTGAGGAAACAACTTGTCGCGGAAGAGCACTGCAGCGCCGCCAGCGAGCATTGCTATGACGAGAATGGGCAGCAG
>Ga0105044_10000495_pt1 | contig 48204 bp, 37 predicted proteins | sample MAT01_FD_78092 | JGI IMG/M metagenome (GOLD analysis project Ga0105044, IMG submission 78092) | Freshwater microbial communities from Lake Fryxell liftoff mats and glacier meltwater in Antarctica - MAT-01 | ecosystem: Environmental > Aquatic > Freshwater > Ice > Liftoff microbial mat | place...
AAGGAAGTCGAAGAAGCGTACCTGATTTCCAAGGCGGAGTTCGACTCTCCGATCCGCAGCACGGCCGTCGTCGCCAATGGCGTCTTGTACGTGATGACGGAAAAGACGCTCTATGCGTTGAAAGCGAAGTGAGTTTACGGTTCTTTCCTCGCTGCCAGTGGCGGAGCGCTGCCGAGATCGTCCACTCGGATTGAATCTCGGCAACGCTCCGCCGCAAGCGGCGTAGAACCTCGCCCCGAGCGAGATGATGAATATCAATAACGACCCACTCCTGATTCGCCACTCCTGAGGTTCGCCGTGATAGACACGCCAGGCAAGCCGACTCCCGTGACCGGAGCCACGCTCGAAGATCGCATCAAGAACGCCCGGACGCAGCTGGACGCTCACATCCGAGAGACGATCCGCTGGCACTTCAATCCCGAGACGGGCACACCATTCTGGCTGGAGAAGGCGAAGGAATTCGACTTCGACCCGTTGAAAGACATCCACGGCTGGGACGACATCAAGAAGTTCCCGTTCTTCGAGGACGACTGGCTTCGCGGCGGTCCCGTCCGCCGCTGGGTGCCGAAGGGCCTCGCGGACCGTGCCGTTTACGTCTTCGAGACCGGCGGCACCACTGGCCTGCCGAAGAGCCGCATCGTCATCGACGATTTCAAGATCGACTACGAGATGATGTCCGACACGCTGCCGGACAAGCACTTCCCTCATGGCTCCAACTGGCTGATGCTCGGGCCGAGCGGTCCCCGTCGTCTGCGGCTTGCCATCGAGCACCTGGCCCAGTATCGCGGCGGCATCTGCTTCGCCATCGACCTCGACCCCCGATACGTGGTGAAGTGTCTCAAGGCTCGCAAGATGGCCGAGGCCAACGCTTACAAAGAGCACTGCATCGACCAGGCGATCACGGTGCTTGCGGGCGGCCACGACATCAAGTGCATGTTCACGACGCCAAAGCTGCTCGCGGCTCTCGATGAAGCCATGCGGGCCGGCAAGCTTGAGGACAAGTACCGCGAACTCAAGAAGCCTGTGCCTTCCGGCGGCCTTCGCTCGCTCAAGTCCGCGGGCCTCACAGGCATCTTCAGCGGCGGCACCGAGTTCACCCCGCAGTTCACCCGGGAAGCCTACGAGGAAATGCTCGACAACGGCGACATCTATATGACGCCGACCTACGGCAACACGCTGATGGGACTGGCCTGCTCCAAGCCCATCGGCCCGGAGGACGGCTTCAAGATCAGCTACTACGCCCCGCAACCGCGAGCCGTCATCGAGGTCGTCGAGTCAAAGGACTATAATCAGGTGGTGCCTTACGGCGGGACCGGCCGGGTGCTGCTGAGCACGTTCACGAAGGAGTTCTTCGTGCCACGCTTCCCCGAGCGAGACGAAGGCGAACGCGAGAAGCCGTTCGACAAGTACCCCTGGGACGGCGTCAGCGGCGTTCGACCGTTCAGCGAGCTCGCCTCCACCACAGTCGTCGGCGTGTACTGATCGAGGGCTCGTGATGCCGTCGCCGTTTCCCGGAATGGACCCGTACCTTGAAAGCCCCGAACTGTGGCCTGACGTCCATGGGGCGCTGATTTACAAGTTTCGGGCCGCTTTGGCGTCGGTTCTGCCAACAGGACACATCGCCAAAGTTGACCGTCATGTTTGGGTGCAGGACCCCGATTCGGAGGAGCGAACGAAGCGTGCCAAACCCGACACGTTCATCGTCGAATCGTCGCCAAAAACCTCGTCTGCCGTTTCATCGGCGGCTGTCTTGGGACCGAACACCTACTTGATGTTCCCATCATCGAAAAAACTTGGGAACCGATTCATTCGCATCGTGGACCGGAAGGATCGTCATGTTGTCACGGTGATTGGATTACCAAGCCCCGCAAACAAGAGTTCCCCAGAAGATCGCCTGTTTTACCTGGACAAGCGAAAAGAATATCTGGCAGCCTCCACGAATCTCGTCGAGCTCGATCTCCTCCGTGATGGCGGTAGACTGCCGATGGGAAAGCCCAAGCCACGCCCTGCCGATTATTACATCGTCGTCAGTCGGGCTGCCGAGTTTCCCCGAGTTGGAATCTGGACACAGACAGTACGTGACTCCCTCCCGACAATTCCGGTTCCCTTAAAAGCCGATACTCCGGATGTGTCGATTGACCTTCGTTCGTGCCTGGACCAAGCCTACGACGAGGCACGCCACGACCGGGAAATCGGCTACAACCGCCCGTCCCACCGCTAAGAAGCGACGACGCCGCGTGGGCGGTGGAACTATTGAAGAAACTGGCACGTAAGAGAAAGTAAGGACCATCATCCATGATTCACATTCCGGCGCTCCGATTCGGCAAGCCATATACCAGCCTCGAGAAGGCGACGCTTGTGCACCACGTTACCGGTGAACCGGTGGCGGAGGTCAGCCAGGTCACGGGCAGCATGATTGCTCGCGACCTCGGCAACATGGAGCGAGCCCACAAGCAACTCGCGGCCATTCCGATTCGGGACATCCTCGCCATGTATAAAAAGGCGGCGGACTACTTCCTCAATGCGGCCTTGCCCTGCGGCGATACGGACCTCACCTTCGATCAGTATGTCCGCAATCTTTCGTCCACCACTGGCAGCCCGATCGTGTTTTGCGACCGGAATGCGCGTAAGGTTCACTACGTTCTCGGGAATATTGAAGAGGTGATCGCCGGCCTGACGCGAGGGCTGGACCATGAAGCGCTCGACACCGGCTACACGATGAAGAACGGCCGCATGCAGGCGTTCTACCCCACGACGGACATCTTCGGGGCCGTGCTGCCCTCGAACTCGCCGGGCGTGCATTCACTGTGGGTGCCGACGATCGCGTTCAAGATTCCCCTGCTGCTGAAGCCCGGCCGCGAGGAACCCTGGACGCCTTACCGAGTGCTCCAGGCGTTCATCAAGGCTGGCATTCCCGCAAGCGTTCTTGGCTTCCTGCCGACCGACCACGCGGGTGCAGCGGATATTCTACGTCTCTGCGGCCGCAGCATGGCCTTCGGCGATGATCGAACCATGGCCCCGTACAAGAATGATCACCGCGTCGAGATCCACGGCACCGGTTACTCGAAGTACATCCTCGGCGAGGACCAGGCTGACAACTGGCAGCAGCACCTGGATGTGATGCTCGAAGGCATCGCGGCCAACGGCGGTCGGGCGTGCGTGAACGCTTCCGCGGTGTGGACCCCACGCCATGCTGTGGAGATCGCCGAGGGCCTTGCAAAGAAACTGGCCGGCTGGAAGGCTCGCTCGTGGGACGACCCTCACTGCGAAGTCTCCGCATTCGCGAACGCGGCCGTTGCTGAAGGGATCAACAACCTCATTGAAGAAGGCCTAAAGGAGCCCGGCGCGATCGACGTCACGGCGAAGTTCCGCGATGGCCCCCGCCTCATCAAGGAAGGCCGTGTGGCCTGGCTGCTGCCCACGATCATCTTGTGTGATAGCCCCGAGCATCCGTTGGCGAACAAAGAGTTCCTGTTCCCTTACGCCGCGGTGATCGAGTACCCTCAATCGGAGGTTCTGAAGCGAATCGGGTACACGCTCGCGGCTACCGCCATTACGGAAGACCCGGCCTTCATCGCCGACCTGCTTGCCTGTTCGAGTATCGAACGGCTCAACATCGGGCCGCTGCCGACCAACCGCTTGACCTGGGACCAGCCGCATGAAGGCAACCTTTTTACCCACCTCTACCGCCAGCGGGCCCTCCAGCACGCCACTCGGCCCAACACAGGGGCCGCTGCCAGGGTTTGATTATCAGCCGCTGGGCCGGGTGGTGTTCGAGCGAGGCGGACTCAACCGTCTTGGGGAATTCACCCGGTCTCTCGGCATCCATCGTCCGCTTCTCGTTACAGATCCCGGGCTGGAACATGTCGGGCATCCTCAGCGTGCGGAGGCGTCCCTTCGCGGGGCGGGTCTCGCCGTCTTCGTCTTCGATGGCGTCAAGGAAAACCCGACCGAGCGTCAGGTTGACGCCGGCGTGGACTTCGCCAAACGGCATGGGATCGATGGTATCATCGCCGTTGGCGGCGGCAGTTCCATGGACTGCGCCAAGGGGATCAACTTCCTGCTGACCAACGGCGGGCGGATGATCGACTACAAGGGCCTGAATCACGCCAAGAAGCCGATGCTGCCTTCTATCGGCGTACCCACCACCACCGGCACGGGCAGCGAAGCCCAGTGCTATGCGCTCATCACCGACGAGAAAACGCACCTCAAGATGGCCTGTGGCGACAAGAAAGCTGCCTTCCGAATTGCCATACTCGATCCCGAACTCACCCTCTCGCAACCACGAATGGTGACGGCTGTGACGGGAATGGATGCGGTCGCCCATGCGATCGAGTCTTTCGTTTGTACGAAGGCGAACCCGTTCTCGCAGATGTGCTCGTTCACCGCGTTCCGCTATCTCGAACCGCACTTTGAGACGACGCTGAAGACACCCGACGATCTCGACGCCCGGGCGGCGATGCAACTCGGCTCGCACTTCGCGGGCATGGCGATCGAGAACGCGATGCTCGGCGTCTGCCACAGCGCCGCGAACCCGCTGACCGCCCACTACGGCATCACCCATGGCACCGCGATCGGCATCCTGCTGCCCCATGTCATTCGCTTCAACGCACCCGTCGCAGCGCCTCTTTACGCGAGGCTCGTCGAAGAGCACGGCCTCCGCAACGGCCAGCCAGCAGAAGTCGCGCTCGCGAATCGTGTCACAGAGATGCTCGAGGCGACCGGACTTCCCAAGTCTCTCAAGGAGTGCGGCGTGAGCGACACGATCCTTGAGTTACTGGCAGAGGAAGCGAATCAGCAATGGACGGCGCGATTCAACCCCCGGGCCGTCACGGAATCGGATATTCTGAAGATCTACGAAGCCGCGTGGTAAGAGGAGGGCCGAATCATGAACTCGTCGCACGTTGGAAGGAACGATTCCCAGGCAAGCCAGTACACGGACCAACATGTGCCCAATGCCATCACCAAAGGTCTTCGCCTCAGGGGAATCGATGTGTTGCGAGTGCAGGACGATGGCCGCGATAGGGCCCTGGATCACGTTATTCTTGATCGAGCCGTGACCCTGGGCAGGGTTGTTTTCTACGCAGGACGACGACTTCTTGGCTATTGCCCATCACCGACAAACTCACGGGATCGCCTTTAACGGGGTTGCGTTCGCTGAAGATGATGTCCCTTACCGGAAATGCATCGATGATCTCGAGTTGATTGTGGTCGTGAAGAGTCCTGATGAGATGCTGAATTGGGTCGAGTATTTACCTCTATGAGGAGAGCCCGAGATGTTTCGATCAACCGGGATCGGCCTACGACTGCTTTGCGTCACGATTCTCGCATCTTCTAGCCTTCACGCCGACTGGCCCGTGTTTCGCGGCGATGCGCTCATGACGGGCGCCGGTCAGGCGAAACTACCGGATCAACTTCAGGAGAAGTGGACCTACAAGTGCAAGGATGCCGTTGAAGGCGCTCCGGCCATCGTTGGCAACACGGTCTATGTCGCCTCGTTTGACAAGTTTGTCCATGCCATCGATCTCGCCACGGGGACCGTGAAGTGGAAGTCCGAGAAGCTCGGCTACTTCAAGGCCTCCCCTGCCGTCCTCGGTGATCGGCTTTACATTGGCGACCTCGACGGCCACGTCTTCTGCCTCGACGCTGCGACCGGGAAGAAACTTTGGCAGTTCGATACCGAAGGCGAGATCCATGCCGGGGCGAACTTCCATCGCGGCAATATCCTTGTCGGCTCGCATGATTCTTCTCTTTACTGCCTGAGCCCGGCGGGAAAGAAGCTCTGGAGCCTGCAGACCGATGGCCCCGTCAACGGAGCGCCGGCAGTCGTTGGCGACATGACCTTTGTCGCGGGCTGCGATAGCGTTCTGCACGTGGTCGACGCCAACACCGGCAAGGATGTCGGCGCCATCGACCTCGGCGGCCAGGCCGGAGCGACCGCGGCTGTCCAGGGCGATTTCGCTTACGTCGGCACCATGAGCAATCAAGTCGTTGGCATTAACTGGAAGGCAAAGTCGAAGGCCTGGGAATTTGAAGCCGCCAAGCGTCAGCAGCATTTTTACGCTTCCGCCGCGATCGCCGATGGCACGCTGGTGTCCGGGAGTCGGGACAAAAAGGTTTACGCACTCGACCTCAAGACAGGCAAGGAGATCTGGAACTTCGCGACCGCAGGGCAGGTGGATGCGTCGCCCGTCATCGTGGCCGGTCGCGTGTATGTTGGGTGCCTGTCAAACGACGGCGAGTTTTACACCCTGGATTTGAAGACTGGCAAGGAACTCCAGAAACTGGAGCTGGATGGTGCGGTCACCGGTTCCGCGGCCGTGTTGTCGGATTGTCTGGTTGTGGGCACCGAGAAGGGCACGATATACTGCCTGGGTGCGAAGTGAGGGAGAAACTCGAATGTCCATGATTCTAAGTCCTGAACTAAGAGCGGCGTTGCCCACCCACCTGGACCTTCCTTGCTCGGATGGAATCCCTGCGGAGTACTCATACCAGCCATTTCAGAGTGCTCTGTTAACCAGCGCGCTCGTCCCCTTCTTCGATCAGATGCACCCCGAGGGGGACTATTTTGTCGGGGCCGATCAGGGCATTTACTGGATGCTCACCGAGAATCCAATGTCCGGCTGCCGGGCACCGGACTGGTTCTTCGTGCCAGGCGTACCGCGGATGCTCGACGGCGAGATGCGGCGCTCGTATGTCCTGTGGCAGGAGATGGTCCCGCCCACGATTGTCATCGAGTACGTCTCGAACAAGAGCAAAGAGGAGTGGGACGACACGGAGTTCGACGGCAAGTTTTGGGTCTACGAGAAGGGCATCAAGGCGGCTTACTATGTGATCTGGGATTCCGAACGCGATAATCTTGAGGTCTACGAACGGCGTGACGAGCAGTATTATCGTCTGCAGCCGAATGCTCAGGGTCGCTATCGAATATCACCGCTGAAGCTCGAACTCGGCACCTGGCCTGGCGAGTTTCAGGGCTACCTGGAGACCTGGCTGCGAGCGTGGAACCAAGACGGCGTCCTCCTTCCGACGGCCGAGGAACGCGAGGAATCGCAACTCCATCGAGCCGAGGCCGCGCTGGAGAGCGCGGAGTTTCAGAAGCAACGCGCCGAATCCGCAGTGCAGTGCGAAGAGATGCAGAAACAACGAGCCGACAAACTGGCTGCGAAGCTTCGGGAACTCGGCATCGATCCGACTCAGGTTTCATTTTGACCGGCTGTGGCTCCCGATGACCGATTCCTCGATAGATCGCTGAGAACTCTTGATGACCACTGCTGCAACCGACCAGGAAAAGACCGGGCTCGGCAACTACTTCATCGCTAACTATCCGCCCTTCTCGGCGTGGAAGAATGCGTACCTGCCCGAGGCCCGTCACGCTCTCGAATCGCCTCCAGAGCCCGGGGCTCCACTGGGCCTTTATCTCCATATTCCGTTTTGCCGGAAGCGATGCAAGTTCTGCTATTTTCGGGTCTTCACCGACAAGAACGCTCGCGAGATCGAAACCTACCTGGATGCCCTGTTGAAAGAAGTGGAACTGCTCGCCAAGCAACCCTGCGTCGGTGGGCGGCCGCTGGAATATGTCTACTTTGGCGGCGGTACGCCTTCGTATTTGAGTGCGACTCAACTCGAACGCCTCATGACCCGCCTCGGGGCCATCCTCCCCTGGGCTGCGGCCCGCGAAGTGACCTTCGAGTGCGAACCGGGCACGCTCCAGAGGCACAAACTCGAGACGCTCCGAAACCTCGGCGTGACTCGCCTGAGCCTTGGCGTGGAGAACTTCAAACCGGAGATTCTTCAGTACAACGGCCGTGCCCACCTCGAAGAAGAGATCGATCGCGCCTACGGCTGGGCACGCGAACTTGGTTTCCCGCAGATCAACATCGATCTGATCGCCGGGATGGTCGGCGAGGACTGGGACAACTGGCGTCGCTGCGTCCGCCGCACCATCGAGCTCAGCCCGGACTGTGTCACGGTCTATCAGATGGAGTTGCCTTACAACACAGTGTTCTCTCGCGAACTCAAGATGATCGGCCAGGACGACCCAACACTTGGCGTCGCTGACTGGCCCACGAAACGGGCCTGGGTGAGGTACGCTTTCGACGAGTTCGTGAAGGCCGGGTACGACATCTCGAGTGCCACCACCGTCGTGAAGAACAAGGCGAAGACTCGCTTCGTTTACCGTGAGGCGCTCTGGCGTGGAGCGGATATGTTCGGCACTGGAGTCGCCTCGTTTGGCCACGTTCATGGCGTCCACCTTCAGAACCTCGATACCTGGGAGGCCTATCTCGCCGCCCTGGATCGCGAGGAACTGCCACTGGCAAGGGCCTATCCAACGTCTCCGCGAGACCGCCTGATTCGGGAGATCGTGCTACTTCTCAAGACGGGTCAGCTTGACGTCGAGTATTTCCGCAAGAAGCATGGGGTGGACATCCGCCAGGAGTTTGCGTCCCAGTTCTCGCAGCTACAAGACGAGGGCTGGCTGAATGTGAACGAGGCCACCATCGACTGCACGCCGGACGGCCTGATGCAAATCGATCGGCATCTGCCGGTGTTGTTTGATCCGCAGTACCAATCTGTGCGATATACCTGATCCTCTACATTGCGACGCAAGCGGCGGCAGCCCCGCGGTGAAATCACTCATGTCCGAATCTCTCACGTTCCTGATGGGCAAGCACCCTGCGGTGATCCCCGCGGATCGGCGATACTTTCGCAACCACATGTGGATTCGCGAGAACGAGAACGGCACGCTTCGTCTCGGTTTCAGTGCCTACGCTGTGCGCCTGATGCAGGATGTGTACTTCCTGGAGTGGAGTGTCGATGCTGGCTCGAACGTCGCGGCGAAGGCTGCCATCGGGTACATTGAAACCTCCAAGGCCCAGTCCGAGCTTTACGCCCCCTTCGCGGGAACGATCACGGCTTTCAATGCGACCTTGTTGAACGATCCCGCGGCAATCAACACGGCTGGCTACGATGACGGCTGGCTCCTGGAGATGACAGGGGCGATCAGCGAAGGGATGACCGCCACGGCGTATCATGCGTTTCTCGAGGATGCGTGGGCCAGCGCTCAAAGAATCATCAAGGGCCAAATGAACTCGATCGACGACGACGAGTAAACAGCCGGGAATTCGATGCCAACCTCGACCCTCCCCTCGAGACCATCACTGCGGCTCTATCTGGTCGTGTACGCCTTCGTTTCGCTGCTGATCGACTTCGGCGGCATCCATATCTTCCATCACTCGGACACGTTTGTATTTTCGCTCGCAAGCCTTCAGAAATGGACTGTCTTCTTCTGGGAACAGGACCGTGTGGGAATGTTCTTCCCCTGGCTCACATGCTGGTGCTCCGATCCGCTCAGCACCATTCTGATACAAACCTGGCTTACGATCTTCGTCGGACTCTGCGTGCCTCTTCTGCTCGTGGAGTTGTTCGACCCGTGCCCCACCGGCCGGGCGGCGGCCACGCTCGCGAACACCCTTCTACTCGCCGTCGCGCCCACCTTGATCCGCAGTAACGTACTTATCGATACGTGCTATCCCCAGGGCATGGTATTTGGCCTCACGGGCTTGCTGCTGTATTTTGGTGGCTCTGGTCGACTGACAGCTTGGCGATGCATGGGGGCCCTGTTCTGTTTCGGCCTGGCGCACTGGGCTTATCTTGGGATCGTGGTGTGGTTATTCCCACTGGCGGTCGGGAAATCGCTCCTGAACTGCCGCGGACTCCGCCTGGGACGGGGCGCTATGGTGCTGGTGTTTCTCACGCTCGCATTCGGTTTTGGCTTCTGGATGTCCCGCCATGTCCGCGATGCGAATCCCTTGACCGTCAACCCGACTCCGATGGGTGCAGTGCCGCTGGACCATCTTCCCAGGGTTCTCAAGCAGTTCGTAGAGCATCCTTTCGACTTTGAGGGTATGACCCTCTGGTATTCGCTTGCGGGCGGGTTGGGCTTGTCAGGAATTCTGGGCCTGGCCTTACGCCGTCACTGGCCCGGTCGGTGGTGGCTAGCCGTCCTGTTCTGGATCGCGGTCGCAGCCGCCAGCGAACTGGTCGCGGTTGGTTCCCGTCGCTGGGCGGAACTCAATGGCACCCCGCCACGCCATATCCTCGCAACGCTTATCTCGGTCCCACTCCTCGGCTGCCTGCTCGCGGCGGCGCCGATACGCGAATGGGGCAATGGCAAAGGCCGCTGGTGGCTGGCCGGGATGGGGGTCGCCAGCTTACTCCTGGCCGGCCTGTGCCAGTTCGGAATGCCTGCGATTGCACGCCCTACAGCGGACATTCACGCCATCGGCGGATCACTCACGAGAGAGGTGATGGAAGCCAAAGTGGATGCCATGGGCGGCGATTACTGGACGGTGTGGCGGACGCTTTTTGATGCGACTCTCTGGCAGGGCACATCCTGCCCCCCGATTTACGGGATCACCCCACGCGGCGTCGTTTTCCACAAAGACTGGGCTCGCACCAACCCTGAGGGGATGCAGGTCGCGGTGCCCAAAACCGAGTTGGATCGCAAGGAATTCTTCGCCACCGTCGCTCGTTATGGGCTTTCTCAACCGCTTTTGACGACCGAAAAGGGTTCCCTGGAAATCTATACCTTGCGTCCGGCACCCGTCCTGATGCCCTGAACCGCCCTTCACGGCACTTGACTTCCCCGGCGGGGTTGATTGTGTAATAAGTAAAGTCTCACCCGCCGATCACGGATGCTTCTCATGAGCCAGCAACGTTTGACCGTCGTTCTTTCGCAGTCGCCGGGGAAGCATCCCGCCAAACGCAGCCTCGAAGAGAGCATCGTGGCGGCCCTGCTTTTTGAGCCGGATCTCGAAGTCTCCGTCGTCCCCAATCTTTACGACCTTGGCCCCGATCACACCGGCCGGCTCTTCCTCGAATCGACCAAGGGGGACATGGTTGTTCTCAGCTGGCTTTATACGCGAGCGGCCTTCTGGCTGCTTGATCGCGATGGCATCCAGGGTCAGTTCGGTGAGACGCTGCTGAAGAAGCCCAGCGATGACGATGAGGAAGACGACACGCCGACCGACACGGACAAACCTGAAGCGATCGGCCCTGCCGGGCAGATTCCGGATCGCCATATTTACACGCTCGATCTTCGCGAAGCGAATTCGGCTGAGGTGTTCGTCAAAGAGATTCGCAGGATCGCCGCCGAGTGCAAGCAGCGACGCGAGGAGCGACGGCGTCAGCGAGCCGTGAACAGTCCGGCGATCGTGCAGCTTGGGCTCTCGCTGGCGGCGCAGCCGACTCAGGTGGAAAGTGAACTTCCTTCCGCCCTGGCCCTGTTCACACCGGAACAGCTTCTCGCTCCGGCGAATCGTCGCTGGTATCCCGTCATCGATTACAGCCGCTGCACGAACTGCCTGGAATGCCTCGATTTCTGCCTCTTTGGCGTTTACGGGGTCGACTCACTCGAGCGAATCACCGTTGAGAGTCAGGACAGTTGCAAGAAAGGCTGCCCGGCCTGTAGCCGAGTATGCCCGCAATCGGCGATCATCTTCCCGGAGTACAAATCGCCAGCGATCGCGGGTGCGGAGACAGGAGCCGTCGGAGCTTTGAAGATTGACCTGAGCCGACTCTTCGGCGGCGGAGAAGTGGACGCGATCAGCACGGCCGTGGCTGAGCGAGATCGCGAACTTGTTGCGGATGGGCGTGGCGCGGTGGGGGCGACCGTTGGCATTCCGAAGCGGCAGAGTCAACCGGCGGGGCCTCGCGACGACCTGGATCAGCTTGTCGATGATCTCGACGCGCTGGGGTTGTAGCGAGACGATCCGCAGGTGGATTCCACACTGGATACTACTCGATCTTTTGCAGCACAGGCGCCAGGACCTTCCGTGCCACGACCACGGACGTGGCCGGAACAAAGATATTGGCTTCGATCACTTCGGGCTTCAACGAGAGCGACATTCCCAGGAACGAAGGAGCCCCCTTTGCTGTCTTCAATTCGGGAATCTGCCCAGGGAAGCCCGGAATCGCGTCAGCCATCGTCTGCATGTAGCCCCCCATCATCACGAGCACTTTCGAGGTGTCGAGCACAGCCACGAGCGATGCCTCGGCCGGGAGGTTGACTCGCGTCGTCTTGTAACTCGCTTCACCGTCGATCGTGGTCTTCGGCTCAAGGTAAGCCGTGATCAGGGCTTTCGCTTCGTCCCAGTTCGGCGCGGAGCTGGTGATCACGGACTTTCCATCAGTGCCGAAGTAAATCGTGAGTTTCTCGCCGACCAATTTCTTCATTGAGGCGATGATCGAATCCTTAATTTGCCCGGGAAGTTCTTGCACGCTGGCCTCGAAGTCGAACACGATCTTCACTTCGTTGAAGGTGAACTTCCCGAGCGTCTTGGCCTTCTCGGTCACCGTCGGCTTCTCCTTCAACTGCACGTTCTGTACCGCCGATCCGACGGGAAGTGAACCGTAAAGCTTTGTCTGAGCGTCGATAACCTTGGCAGGATCCTTGAAGCTCTGAATCGTGAAGGAGGCTCCAGGTGGCGAGAAGGTCTGAAACTGCCCGCCCGGCCCGGCCGCGCTGAGCACCTCGATATACGCCTTGATGGCTGCGAGGGCTTTTTCGTCGTCCTCGGGGGCTGTGGTTTGCTGGGTGAAATCCTTGATGAGATCCATGATGGCCGGGCTGAGCCGGCTCGCGGCGTAGATCGACTGGCCCGGTGGGAGTTTGCCGAGATCCGCGAGCGTCGTGAGGTCCTCGTTCTTGAGGATCTTGCCCGTGGTGCTGCCATCTTCAAAGCGGCCGAGGATGCGGAGGCCAAGCCCGACTGGCCGGAATTCAAAGCCGACGACGACGCCTCGTGCGTCGTCAAGCCCCTGGAAGAGGCCCTTGAACATGGCCTTCGCCGCCGCGATCTGCTGTTGCTTGTTGATCCCACCGCCGGCGCCCCCGGCTTGCTGCATTGCGAAGTCCAGGAACTGTTTGGCCGCCTGGATCTGCTGGCCGTACTGATCGTTCACCGAGTCCATGTTCACATAGACGCTGATGTCCGACTCGAGCAAAGCCTTGCTGACGTCCGCTCCCAGGGTCTCCGTGGTGGCCGCCTCGAACTTCCCCGCGTATTGCTCGGCCGTCTCCTTGCTGGGCGTCAGCACGACGTAGCCCGGGCGTTCGACGAGTTGGAGTGTGGCTTCCTGGCCCTTGAAGGAGCCCGTGAAATGGCTGATGCCCGCCTCGCCTTTTTGGAGCGACTTCTGCTCGTCGGCCGTGAGGAAGGTTTCGCGGAACGCCTTGGCGTCCTTCACCGGAATCAGCACGGCAATGGCAGGCTCTTCGCCCACGAGGCCGCCGAGATCGCGGATGGTGAGGAACCAGCGTTGGTCGCCGGGGATGGCGGTCATCTTTCGTTCGCCCAGGAGCGTTCCGAGGCCCAGTTGCAAGGCGCCCTTGATCATCCCGGCTTCGTCCGGTGCCGCCGCCTGAGCCAGTTTCTCGAGTCGTTCACGAGTCTGGTCGAAGCCGTTGACCTGTACGACGAGTTGTGTCTTGGCGGGGAACGGCAGAACGAACCCCTTGGCTCCCGCGGCCGGCGCCGGAGCGGCGGTGGCGGGTGCGACGCCGAGGGCCGCGAAGAGGGCCGCAGACAGAAGGTAAATCCGCATCCGCATGGTGTTCTCCGTTCAGCGATGGGGCGAGATCCGCATTTTCGCATCGTAGCCTGTCGACCCGATCACGACCAGTGACACGTGAGAGAGTGGTGAGCACGACGGCCCTCCCACCGATCGATGTTTAATCCACGTCGTCCGCGGTTTCATCAGCCTCGTGCGTTTCGAGCCGGAACGGCTGCCAGACGTGCGGGCGTGCCAGCGGTTCGATGTGCAGGACCGACTCGCCCTTCTGGAACACACGCACGGTGCCCGAAGACTGGCTGACACAGAACGCGATGGCGTTCGTCGCCTTGCTCAAGCCCGCGGCCGCCATGTGACGACTGCCGAAGCCCTTACTCATGATCACGCCGTCGGCTCGAGCATTCAGGTGCAGACAGGCCGCCTCGGCGATGCCATCGCGACTGATGAGGATCGCGCCATCGAGTTTCGCGATCTCCTTGATCTGTTCGCGAACGGAACGGTCCCGAATATCGCGCTCCGCACGAGTGTAGCCCCGGAACGGATTGAAGTTCTGGAAGCGCGAGAGGCTCAGCACCTTGCGGGTATCGCCAACGGCGAGGATCGTGCCGATGGGCTGGCCTTCACGGCCCTCGCGGCCGATCTCGGTGGCCAGGTCCACCATCGCCCGCAGCACGTCCGTGGGCACCGACTTCCCAAGGACTCGCAAGTCTTGGGGCGTCATCCGTTCGAGATGCTCGCCAAGATGGATCACGCTCAGGCTGTCGACCGGCTCGGGGGCGTCTTCAAAGGTGGCGATGCCGTTGTACAGCACAATCACGTGGGCCCCGGGCGCGAGATGTTCATCTGCCACGGCCTTCAAGAGGGCGTTGTTCATCCGCTCCTGCGTTGGCAGCGGTTCCGGGTCCATGTCGATGACGGTCCAGTCAGGATGGTCCTGGAGTTGCTTGGTGAGCGCAGGGTTCTCCGCCGCGATGAAGAGCTTGCAGCCGATGAGGTATCGGCCCACTTCTTCCCAGTCCAGCGGGGTCTCGGTGAGCACAAGGACGGCATCCGCGGGGAGACCCTTGAAAAGGTCACGCGCGGCCTGGAGCAGAGCAATTGACTGTGCAGGTAGAGTCATGATCACCAGTTAATCACAGACCAAGCAGAGATCACAGTGAGAAGACGGAACATTTGTCATAATTGTGGAAGGAGCGAAGTCCCTCGCGATCAGCTGCGGACGCTCCCGGCTTCGATGCCCCGCACCTCGACGAGGTTATCGAAGAACGTGGCGCCTCCGCCAAGATCGGTGAGGGCCGTGCTGGTGGTGGTGTTGCAGTTCGCGCCATCCTCGGTGAATCGGCTCCACCAGATGCCAGGGGCCACGACGACACCGGGGCGCACGCCCTCGCGAACGAGAGCCTTCGCCCGGAATCGGCCACGATCGTTGAAGACCAGGACGACCTGGCCGTTCTCGATTCCACGGCAGGCGGCGTCCCTCGGATGAATCTCCAGCATCGGCTCCCCCGCGGAACGGCGCAGCGAGTCCACCTCCACGAAGGTGCTGTTGAGGAAGTTCGGATCCGGTGGGCAGAGCATCTGCAACGGATACTTCGCAGCGAGGTCGGTTCGCGTCTGCGGATCCTCGTGAGGCGGAACATAGTGAGGCAGCGGATCACGGCCGGCACGCGCTTCCGATTCGCTCAAGAGTTCGCACTTGCCGGAAGGCGTGGCAAAGTTCCCCTCGGCGAACGGAGCCCAGTCCCGCGGCAGATTGAGCCGAACGGGGCCGGCCTTCACGTCTTCGAGCGTGATGCCATGGAAACCGGACGCTGGCGGATAGAGCGATCCGCCGCCGTCGTTCATGGAGCGTCTCGCGAGTTCCTCATCGCTAACGTCGAAGAGATCGGCTTCGTACCGCATCGCCTTCGCGAGGAGTCGAAAGACGTCCGTATTGCACCTGGCCTCCGCCAGCGGTGCAATGGCGGGGTTATTCGCCTGCACGTAAAGATGGCCGTAGCTGTAGTGAATGTCGAAGTGTTCGAGTTGGGTCGTCGCGGGGAGAAGAATGTCCGCGTAGTTCGCGGTGTCCGTGGGGAACTGCTCATGGACGACGGTGAAGAGATCCTCGCGAGCAAGGCCCGAGAGCACGCGCGATTGATCGGGGCAGACCGCGGCGGGATTGGAATTGTAGACGTAAAGAGCCTGAACCTTCGGGCCGGGGAGTTCGCCGTGCAGGGCCTCGGCGAGTTGCACCATGTTGATGGTTCGCGTGCCAGGCGGAATAAGGTCGGGGCGTTCGAGGTAGGCACTGTTGAAGGGATACATCTTGCTGGTGCTCAGGAACGCCCCGCCGCCGGGGTGGCGCCAGTCGCCGGTGAGGGCGGGCAGCGCGACAATGGTGCGGACGGCCATTCCCCCGCCGCCATGGCGCTGCAGGCCGTAATTGACGCGGAGCAGGGCAGGCCCGCCCCGATCGCGTTGCGAGAAGCGGTACTCCGTCGCGAACTGGACGATCGTGGCCTCATCCAGCCCCGTGATCGCGGCGACTTTCGCGAGGGAGTATTCCCGCAGCACGCGATCACGAAGTTCGTTCGCCCCGACGCAATAGCGGTGAAGATAGTCATCATCCTGCCAGCCCTCGGCGAAGATGTGATGCATGACGCCGAGGGCGAGAGCGCCATCCGTGCCGGGGCGGATGGGAATCCACCAGTCCGACTTCGCCGCGGTCGGGCTGCGATAAGGGTCGATGGTGACGATCCTCGCTCCCCGCTTGCGGGCTTCGTGCTCGACCTTCCAGAAGTGGATATTCGTGACGGCGGTATTGGAACCCCAGTTCACTATGTATCGGGCCTGCACCGCGGCTTCGGGATCGACGACGGCACGAGTGCCCAGGGTGATGTCGCAACCCGCAGCACCGGCGGTGGCGCAGATCGTGCGATCAAGCAGCGATGCTCCGAGCCGATGGAAGAAGCGGCGATCCAGGCTTGAGCCCTGAATCTTCCCCATCGTGCCTGCGTAGGAGTAAGGCAGGATGGCTTGCGGGCCATCCGGCGACGCCGCGATCGTGCGGTACCGCTCCGCGATCGTGCGGATCGCATCGTCCCACGTGATGCGTTCAAACCTCCCCTCGCCCTTACGGCCGACACGGCGCATCGGGAACTTGAGGCGATCCGCGTGATAGACTCGCTCGAGGTAGTGATTTACCTTTCGGCACAGGAACCCGGCCGTGAAAGGGTGATCGCGGTCGCCGCGAAGCCGCACCGCCCGACCGGTGTCGGGATCGACGTGGATGTCCAGACCGCAAGCGTCCGGGCAGTCATGCGGACAGACGCCTTTGATGGTTTGAAGTGACGTTCGCATGGAAACCCCCCAATTCGTTCGCAGCGATCAGTGCCTGAAAGACTTGCCTCTCGCGGGCCAGGAGACGGGATTTTATCGAATGGTCGGACAAATCCCCCGTCTGGTATAAAACGACCAGGCTGCCTCAACCTCCCGGAAAGCGAATAAAATTCGGACGGATTGCTTGCTTTAGGGCATCTTTGCCAACAAAGTAGACTGTGATGTCGATGCTGACTGTTCGAGTTCATGTTAAAATGACTGCAGGTTCACCCCTGGGCACCGGCTGCCCGAGACGTCTGGGCTCTCTTCCCTGGACGAGGATTGATCGGTATGCCTGCCCCCGCCAATCCGACGGAATACCTCGACTTGGTGCGAAAAAGCGCCCTGATTCCGAGCGACAAGCTGACCGAACTGATCGAACGACATCGAGCGTCGAACACGTTCCCCCCCACCAACGACGCTCTGGCTCACCTTCTGGTTCGCGAGGGGATGCTGACGTTTTTCCAGTCCAAGCAGATCAAACTGGGCCGATACAAGCGCTTTACCATCGGTACAAAGTATCGCCTGCTGGAGTTGCTCGGGGCCGGCGGCATGGGAGCCGTCTACCTCTGCGAGCACACGCTGATGAAGCGGCTTGTGGCTCTGAAGGTGCTCCCGACGGAGAAACTCGAAGATCCGTCGTCGCTGGAACGCTTCCATCGCGAAGCCCGAGCCGTGGCCGCGCTGAACCATCCGAACATCGTTCGCGCTCACGATATCGATCAGTACGACAAGCTGCACTTCCTGGTGATGGAATTCGTGGACGGCGCCAGCCTTCAAGAGATCGTGGCCCGCCACGGCCCGATGAACCCCGCGCGAGCCGCCCATTACATCGCCCAGGCCGCGGTGGGCATCCAGCACGCCCACGAGCTCGGCATGGTTCACCGCGACATCAAGCCGGGCAACCTCTTGCTCGATCGCACCGGCTTCGTCAAGATCCTGGACATGGGTCTGGCACGCTTTTTCAACAAGACTTCCGACAACGTGACCGAGAAGTACGACGAAAAATGCGTCCTCGGCACCGCGGACTACCTTGCTCCCGAACAGGCGATCAGCAACAACGTCGACATCCGGGCCGACATTTACTCTCTTGGCGGCACGCTGTATTTCCTGCTCACAGGGCAGACGCCCTTCCCGGAGGGGTCGATTTCCTCAAAGCTGATCTCGCATCAGACGCGACAGCCGAAGCCGGTGTCCGCTTACCGCAAGGACGTGCCCGCTTCGCTGTTAGCGGTGCTGGATCGAATGCTGGTGAAGAGTCCCTCAGATCGCTATCAAACTCCCGTTGAAGTGGCGGTGGCCCTGGCGGAATGGGGCGAAATCGCCATGCCCGCACCGCCCGTGAAGGAGATGCCCGCCCTCTGCCCCGCCGTGCTGGCTCTGACCGGGCATAGCGTCGAAAAGCCTGGCCAGCTGGTGGCTCCGCTCTCCCGCGTGCTCTTCGGCCCCGGTTCTTCGGCCGTGGTCGCTCAGGGGAGCACCGCGCGGGCTCTTCAAGTCCAGAGTGGGCTCGGTTCGTCCCATGCCGAACTGGCACATGCTCCTCGAAAAGACGAAGATGAAGTTCTCGTTACGGGGCCCATGTCCACCGAGCGTGCCTCGAAATTGCCGACGGCCCCGATCCCGACTCGCTCCAAACCCTCGAGCGGGACTCGCCCTCCTCGCGAGGTCGTTCCCGCAACGATCTCGACATATATGGACTTCAAGGGGCCAGGGTTGAGCTCCCGAATGCAATGGGTCCTCATCGGGGTCGCGGGGCTGGCGTTGTTTCTCGCAGGGGCCCTCGCCATCGTGTTGTTGAAAGGCTTGTGAACTTTGAAGCCATGAACTTTCTCCCGGAGTGGAATTGCCACCCCGACAGCGTATTTGCGGGGTAGAATGTCCCTCGGGGGAAGAAAAGTTCTTACCCTTTGGCCCAGGATAGCCTATACTTCCGCGGATTCCGATAAGATCACTCGTGTTTCAGGGTCGACGATCCTCCAGGATGGCCCTGGAATTCTGTCCTTTCACGGTCGGCCGTCTGAACTCCGCGGATGGTGCGGATCGGCCTGGAGAGTTTCATCGATGCCCGCTCCCGCGACAGTGGACGATCTGCTGGAGCTTGTCGTCAAAAGTGGAGTGACGGACGACTCGCGTTTGAAGGCCTATACCCAAAAGTTGGCCGAGGAGGGCTCCGTCCCCTCCAATCCCAGCACGATGGCAGGGCAACTCGTTCGCGACGGACACCTCACGTATTTCCAGGCCGAGCAACTCCTGCAGGGCAAGTGGAAGCGCTTCACGATCGGGAAATACAAGGTTCTCGAACGCCTCGGGGCCGGCGGCATGGGGCAGGTCTTCCTGTGCGAACACAAGTACATGCGCCGCCGGGTCGCCGTCAAGGTGCTGCCTACCGCCAAGGCGGAGGATCCCGCGTCGCTCGAACGCTTCTATCGCGAAGCCCGGGCCGTGGCGGCGGTGGATCATCCGAACCTTGTTCGAGCTTACGACATCGATCAGGACGATAATCTGCACTTCCTGGTCATGGAATATGTCGACGGCACGAATCTCCAGGATCTCGTCAAAAAGGCTGGCCCACTCGATATTACCCGTGCTTGCCATTACATCTATGGCTCCGCGATTGGCCTTCAGCATGCTCACGAGGTCGGGCTAGTCCACCGCGACATCAAGCCCGGCAACATTCTCGTTGATCGCTCGGGCGTGGTCAAAATCCTCGACATGGGGCTCGCGCGTTTCTTCCACGACGAGGACGACGCACTGACGAAGAAGTACGACGAGAACGTGCTTGGGACCGCGGATTACCTCGCTCCCGAGCAAGCCCTGGAAAGCCACTCTGTCGACATTCGCGCGGATATTTACTCACTGGGTGCCACGTTTTACTTCCTTCTCACAGGCAGTGCCCCCTTCCCGGAAGGATCGGTGGCCCAGAAGTTGATCTGGCATCAGACCAGGACTCCCAAACCGGTCCGTGAGATGCGGCCCGAGGTGCCTGAGGATGTGGTCGCCGTCGTCGAGCGGATGATGGCGAAGGATATGACGCAGCGTTACCAGTTGCCGACGGACGTGATGTCGGCCCTGGCCCAGCGTGTGTTGACGCCGATTCCCCCGCCAAGCGAACGTGAACTGCCTCAGCTCTCCCCCGCCGCCGCCGGTGCCGGGGGCCAGACTTTGCGGGCCACGGCTGCGGCCTCGGTGACACAGGTGCTTGGCCGACCGGCTTCGCCTCCCCCTCCATTGACCTCCGTGGGGGGAATGCCTCAACCCGTTGCCGGATCATGGTCTGGAGGATCCAGTGCGACGCATGGTGGCACCGGGGTCGCGCCCTCCAGCGTGGCCGAACCGAGTGTGCCGAGCGCCTTCCCCGGCGGCGTGTGGGAGGGCATCTCCTCGGATACACAGGACCACGAAGGCTCCGACACCGATCGACCGGTGATTGCCGACTCCTCCCTTTCCTCGCGGACGCTGAGCGTCGAGAAGGGTGGATCGGCGGTTCGACGCACTCGTGCCCTGCCCGTCGGGGTTCTTGTTGCGGGGTCGCTCGTTCTCGCCGTCGGCGTCCTGGTGACGGCTTATCTTGTGCTCTCCAAATCTTCGTCTGGCCCCGACAGTTCGGGACAACCGGGCCAAACACCACCCCCTTCCACAGGTCGAAATCCTCGAACTCTGTATGTGACGAAGACCAGCGGCGAAAACTCGTACCCCACGCTCCAACAAGCTCTTGTCTATGCGCGTTCCGGGGATCGAATCGAGATCAAGGATGAGAAGATCACGGAGAGGCCGACCGTGCTGCCAGTTCGGATCGGCGGATCGAACTTGAAGGACGTCGTGATCACGTCCAACCTTCCGGGTAACGCTCCGGCCACGATTGAATTAGTCGGCGAGAGCAGTAGCTCGAACCTCGCAATGATTGAACTCATAAACTCCGAAGGCGTGACTCTACGAAACCTGATTCTCAACGGTCGAGGCGTCTACGGAACGGGTATACAGATCACAGGCCAAAACCCGGGGGCCCGCCTGGACGACTTGCAGTTTCGAGGCTTCACCACCGGTGTTCGTTTCGATGACGCGGTCGGGACGTCTGAAAAACCGATCGTTCTCGAAAAGTCCTATTTTCAGCTCCTGGCGAACAACATGAATAAAGTGGAGAACGCCATCGCCATGTTCTCGCATCCGGATAAAGTCAATCGCTACATCATCATTCAACAATGCCGGTTTGAAGGGATCTCTCTCGGTCGTAAAGATCCCATTACCATGAAGGACCTGTTTACCATCCCCAGGGCGTCCGCTCTCACCGTGAACGGGAGCACGGAGAATGTGTCCTTCATTCAGAATCGAGTCGCCAACGTTCAGCAAGCGTTCCTTCTAGGCGAATTGGCCGACAATGGCATTATGCAATTGCTCATCGAGAATAATACCTTCCATACCGCGAAGGTCGTTCTGGACTTGGCAACCAGGGCCGCGAACATGAAGGGGACTTACAAGCTGACTGTTCGCAGGAACCTCTTCATCAAGACGGACGTCATCGCCAGGAATGCGGATGCGAGCCCCATCCCATCCGGGTTTGAAGCCAAGCAGAACGTCCGGGACGACATTCAGATCAGCCGGGATGGGAACTTGAGAGTGAACCCTATGAGCCTGGAACTCATCCAGGTGAACAAGCCCAATCCGAACAAAGACATCCCTTCCCGAGACCTGGACTTTCTTCGTTACAGCAAAGGCTCCATTCTGGGCAAGGGGCTCGAGATCGACGGTGAGAAAAAAGTGATAGTGGGCTTTTCGATCCCTTAAATCGCTGGCTTACTCCTTGACGTGCCCGCTGACGGTGATGGCGAAGCCGAGGGTCGCCTCGCCGCCAGGCGCCGTGAGTTTGGAAGTAAATCTCAAGACCTTCACGCCGTTGCCCTTGTCGGCCAATTCTGCCTCTGTGCCTTTCGCGTTCCCTGGAAACAGCATCATGACGGCGGGATGATCCCCTCCGGTCACCCTGGAGCTTCGCTCGATCAGCGTCTTGGGTTCCGTGAGTTCCATCGTTCGATCCACTGCCGAAGGCGTCAGCAGCAGAAACTCCCGGTGCGGGGTGACGCCAAGATGGTCCGCCGTTTCCGGCTGAATGGCGAAGCGTAACGTGTAAACGCCTGCCGGGATCTCCTGCTTGCGGAAGTCGATGAAGGTGTTGGGGAAGTCGATGAGGCCAATGACGGTGGTGGCGGGAATCTCGTGATAAGTCAGTCCATTCTTGACTTGCTCCGCGGAGGCCCGAGCCGGAATCTCCGCCCGCAGCCACAGGCGGAGAACCACGTTGTCCTTGCGATCGCGAAGGACCATCGCTTCCGTGCCGAGAACCGCCTTCACCGCCTCGGCGACCGCTGCGGGGGGATCGATTTTCTCACGCTTCAAGGCCAGGTCCGAATCCGCAGCGAAGGCCGTTGCGGTGGACAAAGCAAGCACCAGTACGGAGACGATTCGATGCATGATGACCTCCGGGATCGCGGCGTGATTACAGTAATGCCGTTCGCTCATCGAAGCCGAACATGCGGTTGAAGTTCTGGACGGCGACACCGCTGGCGCCGCGAATGAGGTTATCCTCGCACGCCACCACCAGCACCCGGCCGCGGACGACCTTGACTGTCACATCGAGGAAGTTCGTACCCACTGTGTCCTTCGTCGCGGGCGGTGTGCTTCGCACTCGCACGAAAGGCTGGCCAGCATAGTACGTGCGATACAGTTCCATCAACTCGGCTTCAGTCACGCTCTGGGTCGGGGTCGCATAAATCGTGCTCAGGATGCCGCGATCCATGGGAATCAGGTGCGGAGTGAAGATCACACTCACCGGTTGCCCCGCCACGTCCGCGAGCACCTGTTCAATCTCCGGCGTATGGCGGTGCGTCCCAATGGCGTACGCCGAGACGCTCTCGTTGCACTCGGGGAAGTGGAACGCTTTCTTGGGCTCCCGCCCACCGCCGGAGACGCCGCTCTTGCTGTCGATGATGATCGAATCCCGTTGAATGAGTTTGTTCGCGACCAGCGGCAACAGCCCCAGAATCGCCGTCTGGGGATAGCAACCCGGGTTCGCGACAAGCTTCGCCGAGCCGATGCGATCCGCGTACAGTTCCGGCAAGCCGTAAACCGCGTGGGCCAGGTTCGCGGTGTCGTGGTGCGTTTCCTTGTACCACGTCTCGTAAACGCTCGCGTCACGCAGGCGGTAGTCTGCACTGAGGTCGACGACTCGAATGCCCCGTTCAAGCAACGGCGGAATCGACTCCATGCTCGTGCCGTGAGGCAGGCACCCAAAGGCGCACTGCACGCCCTTGGCCTTCAGGTCGTCCGGATTGAAGGGAACCGTTCGCAGATCGATCCGCTGTGTGAGGATCGGATGCAGGTCCGCGACGGCTTCCTCCTGCCGTGAGGTGACCGCCGCGATCTCGACGTGCGGATGCCGCAGGAGGATCTTGATGAGTTCGACGGCCGTGTAACCCGACCCGCCAAGGATGGCGACTTTGATTCGCTGCATGGTTCGCCGACGCTACGAGGATAGGAAACAGGACCTTCAGGAAGTACTATAGCGAAGCCGTGATCGCTGCAGCGAGGCCGGCGCAAGGAGTCGCTCGACGTGAAGAGTCTTCCGAACACAATCACTGCCGTCGCCCCCCTGCTCCGCCGCGGCGACCTGACGCCGACGGATCTCGTCGAGGCGTGCTTTGAACGCATCGATCGCTATGAGCCCAAGGTTCACGCCTGGGTGTACCTCGATCGCGAGCGAGCCCTGACGGACGCCCGGAAGCTCACGGCGGAACTTCAAACCGGCCAGGATCGCGGCCTCCTCCACGGCATCCCCGTCGGAATCAAGGACATCATCGACGTCTTCGACATGCCGACCGGCTGCGGCTCGAAGCTCTGGGCCAACAGCTACGCCCGCAAGGACGCGACCTGCGTCGCCCGCCTCCGCCAGGCCGGCGCGATCATCCTCGGCAAGACGGTGACGACACCGTACGCCTTCCTCGACCCGCCGCCGACGCGCAACCCGTGGAACCTGGAACGCACTCCCGGGGGCAGCAGTTCCGGCAGCGCCGCCGCCGTCGCCTGCGGCATGTGCTACGCCGCCCTCGGTACGCAAACCGGCGGCTCCGTCACCCGGCCGGCAAGCTTCTGTGGGGTGTATAGCTTTAAGCCTCGCCACGGCACTGTCAGTGTTGAAGGCGTACTGCCGCTGGCCCCACGGCTCGATCACGTCGGGATGATGGCCAAAAGTATCCGTGATCTTGCCATCATCTACCAGGCAATCTCAGGTCCGGATAGTCGAATCGGGTTTACATTCAATGGGCACAGCCCGATCCTGAATAGCCTCCAAGCGATTGACCAGGTCGATGAGGTCGAACAGCCTGAACTAATGATCCTTGGGGGATTGTTCGATGAGAGGCTTCACCCAGAAGTGCGTCCTCACTACGAGCGTGTAGTCGCGCTCTTTGATCGCAATCTTGCCGCCATGCTGCGAGTCGTGCCACCTGCGGATTTTAATACTGTGCTCAAGATGCAACGAGTCATGATGGCGACGGAGGCCGCTCAAGTACACCAGGATCGATTCCGCCGTCATCCCGAGGACTACCCCTTCAAGATTCGTGAACTGATCGAGGAAGGATTGTCACTACCGGCCGTCAGCTATTCGATGGCATTGACGCATAGTGAGGAAGTCGAAGACCTCGTGACTCGAATGCTGGGCGGCTTACGATACTTTGTAACTCCCGCGGCTCCATCGGCGGCTTCCGGAGTCGAGACAACTGGCGACGCTTCGTTCAACGCGCCCTGGAGTTTCACAGGCCACGCAACGGTTTCACTGCCTTACGGCTGGACTGACGACGGCCTTCCGCTGGCAATTCAAGTCGTCGGTTCTCCCGGTTGTGACGATGATCTTTTCCAGGCAGCGGCATGGTGCGAACGAATCCTCGATTTCCAGCCTCGCCCCCTTCCCCTCTAACGAGATCCCATGTCCTTCGCTGACGCGCTCGACATCCTGTACGAGGACAACCACTGCCTGGCGATCAACAAGCCGGCGGGGTGGCCGAGCACGCACTTCGATGGCGGCGACGAAACTGTCGATCGGCTCGCGAAGGCGTACCTCAAGGAAAAGTACGCCAAGACCGGCGAGGTCTTCCTCGGCGTCGTCCATCGGCTCGACAAGCCCGTGTCCGGCGTGCTGCTCTTCGCCCGCACGAGCAAGGGCGCGAGCCGACTCTGCGAGCAATTTCGCGTGGGGGCAGTCGAGAAGACTTATTGGGCCGTCGCTCGCCGCAATGCGACGGTCGATCGCCGGTTCGCGGAGCTTCATGCCAGCGGCACCCTCGATGACTGGCTGCTTCGCGACGACATCAACGCCCGCACGGTCGTCGTTCCCCCCGGCACACCCGGGGCACAGAACGCACGCCTCGTTTACCAGGTCCGCGGCGTCGCTGAAGGTCTCACCTGGCTGGAACTCAAGCCTCACACGGGCCGCAAGCACCAGCTTCGGGCCCAGCTGGCCCACCGCGCCCTGTGGATCTATGGCGACAAGAAGTACGGCTCCACGGAGAACTTCGGCCCCGCGATCGCACTGCACGCGCGATCGCTGACGTTCCTCCACCCCACGCGGCAGGAACCGATCACCGTGACCGCGGAGCTACCAAAATACTGGGGCAAGTTCGCGATACTGATGCGAGATGCGATTCCATGAACTCCAATGAGAAGCTCGATGCGATCCTCGCCGCCGTCCAGGTCGACGTCGGCAACCGCGGCCTCGCGAAAGATCCGCAGGATAACCTCTTCACGGCCACTCCGGGCGATTTTAAGGCCGCGTGCCGGAGCCTGGCGTTTGAACCAAAACCTTCGGTCCTCGCACTGACGGGGTTCATCATCCCCTCGGTGGAGCCACCCCTGCAAGAAACCGATGGCCCGCTTGGTACGATCTTTATGGCTCGCTCCTTTCTTCAACTCCGAATCCCCATTCACCCCGCTTCGGACGAGAAGTGTTACACCGCTCTGCTTGCTGGACTTCGTGCGTCCGAGATTACTGAGGATCAACTCATCCTGGCGCCTGGTGGTCGCAACCCCATGTGGGGCGCCTGGGTGATACAGCATTTGGCGAAGTCCTCCAAATTTACACACTTCATATCGATCGAACGAGCGGGGCCAGCACTCGATGACTGCTTCTACACAATGAGAGGCCACAACATCACCGGCCTGATGTCACGATTGCATCTGTTGTTTGCACCGTCGTTTCTAGCTCAGGAACCCATGCGAACCATCGGCATCGGCGATGGCGGCAACGAGATCGGCATGGGTAAGATTCCCCACGAGACCATCGTCAAGAACATTCCCAACGGCGACCTCATCCATTGCCGTACTCCGACCGATCACCTCATCGTCGCAGGCGTCAGCAACTGGGGAGCGTATGCACTCGCGGCAGGTGTGTTCGTGCTGCGGGGGAAGAAGCCGCGGAAGGGGCTCTTCGATCCGGATAACGAACGGCGAATCCTCGAAGCGATGGTCCGCGAAGGGCCACTCGTCGATGGTGTGACCGGGCAGCAGACCGCCACCGTGGATGGGCTCTCGTGGGACGAGTACGCGAAGCCACTCATCGAGATAGGCCGAATCCTGGAGCAATGAGGATGATCGATCTTCGAACCGCGACGGGTGCAGAAGTGCGGAGAGCTTGTCGATCAGGCGAACTCGCGGCACCGACGCCGGGCCTGGCGATGGGATACGTGCAGGCCAACCTCGTGATGCTGCCGCGAGACTGGGCCTTTGATTTCCTGCTCTTTTGCCAGCGAAACCCCAAGCCCTGCCCGCTGCTTGACGTCACGGAGCCGGGCAGCGCTGAGCCGACCGCGGTGGCCCCCGGCGCGGACCTTCGCACGGACCTTCCCGGCTATCGCGTCTGGCGGAACGGCGAACTCGCCGAGGAACCGAACGACGTGATCGCTCACTGGCGGGACGATTTCGTGTCGTTCGTCATCGGTTGTTCCTTCACCTTTGAAAACGCTCTCCTCGCCGCGGGCCTGCCGGTTAGGCACATCGAGCAGGGCGTGAATGTGCCCATGTACCAGACCTCGATCGCCTGCCGTTCCGCGGGCCGGTTCCACGGGCCGATGGTGGTATCGATGAGGCCGATGATTCCCTCACACGCGGTGCGGGCCGCGCAGATCTGCTCCCGCTTCGGCCGGGCCCACGGCAGCCCCGTCCACCTTGGCGAACCCGCCGCCATCGGCATCGCCAACATCGATCGCCCCGATTTCGGCGACCGCGTCGACATCCGCCCCGGCGAACTCCCCGTCTTCTGGGCTTGCGGCGTGACCCCGCAGGCCGTGCTCATGCAAGCGAAGCCGCCGTTCGCGATCACGCATCAGCCAGGGTTCATGTTCGTAACGGATCTCAAAGACACGGACCTGGAAGGCGAGTAAGGGCTGGCGAATCAACAATTGTCGGGACTTCCGTTTCAGCCTCTGTCAACTGATCCAGAACCATAGACGCTTTCTGGTCGGTGACCGGACGTGATTCCAGTCACCGCTCGATTCGGAAATCGAGTGTGGTCATGTAGTTAAACTCGAGAAGGAAGTGATTCCAGCTTTCGACATGATTCCACCAAAGGGTGGGGGAGTCGGCGCTGGAATCAACCGGTGTGCGACGAGTCGGCTTTCTCATTGCTCGGACAGTTGTTGATTCCTTGACCCTAAGCGGTCACCCCATCATCGTGCCGCGCATTTGCATCGGCTGAAGCAACACCCAGACACCGACCGCGAAGAGTCCGATGGCCAAAGCCGCCCAGGGTAGGGATGCGAGGAACGCCCGCCCCCTCGGGGCCAAGTCCTCTGCGGTTCGCAGCATCAGGTACAGCGTCGCCAGCAAGCCGACATCGAGTGCGAGCAGTTCCACGCGAATCAGCCAGCCGCCGGGCGGAGTGCAGCATCCGCAAGTCCATGAGGGCTCCCCCAGGCTGTGGAGGCCATGGTCGAGTGCGAATCGCTGAAGTGTCGGCCAGGCACTGTCGTAACTGGTCGCCAGGTGGAAGCCGTAATGGGCGATCCACATCGCGAAGCCGAGCGGAATCAACGTGTAGGCGAATCGCGAAGCGATGCTCACCAGGCTGCCGGGCAGCCGACCCCACTCGCGACACAAACCTGCGGCGAAGAGTGTCATCGCCAAGGGGGCGATCAGAAGCGCGACGATCGAAAAGCCGATCGCGATCGGCATCGTCGAGGGCAGATTCAGCCGCTGCTGAAGTGCCGCCTCCATCTCGATCACCGGCCCCACCATCCCGGCCGCATTCGCGAAGGCGGCGAACACCAGCACCAGCACGAGAGCCGCGAGATCCGTCCGCTGGCTGAAACGACCAATGCCCGAACGAAACGGGTCGCTCAGCAATGTTCGCCCAGGGACAACTGCCAGCAAGCCGATGTTGTCGTGCGGGCAGGCGTGGACGCAATCGAGGCAGAAGGTGCAATCCATGTTGCCCTGCTTCCGCGGCAGATAGAGACCAAGTTCGCAGCCGGGGATGCTGTCGCGGCCACGAATGCAGTCCTTCGTTCGGCAGGTGCCGCAAATCGAGGGATCACGCACCGCGATCTCGAGTGGCGACGCCAGCGACTGCACGAAGTTGAACTGGCCGATCGGGCAGACATACTTGCAGAACGAAGCTCCGCGAAAAAGGCTATCCACCGCAAACGCCCCGGCGAAATACGCGAGGATGATGATCGCCGTCGCTCGTGGCTGATCCCAGAGCGAGAACGCCTCGTATGCGGTGAAGAAGACCACCAGTAACGCAAGGGCCAGCCACTTTGTTCGTAACCGGCGTGGCCAGGAGAACCCCACGGGTAGGAAACGCCGGGCCAGCGTTCGCGGCAGCATGAACGGACAGGCCGTGCAGAAGAGGTTGCCTCCCACCACCAGGGCCAGCACGAGCAACCCGCGCCAGTGAATCCACGGCAACACCCCCGCGAGGTTCATCGGCGACACATCCGGGCCGAGAAATCCATCGACCACTACGAGCATCGCAAGGGCGAACATCGGCACTTGCAGGGCGAGACGCGAATGACGCCAACGCAGGAATGGGCCGAGGAGCGGGAGTCGGAGAACGTCGGGGGAAGTCTTGACATCCTGGGCTGCAAGGACTTTGAGTTCAAATCGAGATCCGTGCTGTACCGTGGCACCAAGCTTACGTACCGGCGCGGCGCCGGTGCCACTGTCCCCCGACAACCATCTCAGGCCGATCGCCACGAGCGGGCTCAGGAACACCAGCGAACCTGGCACCCACATCAACACGCCGGCGACGGCCTGATCTTCCACAATCGTGCCACCATTGAATCGCGGCACCGAGGCGTAAGACTCGTAAAGCAAGCGATCCGAGAATGTCAGCAGAGCCGAGAGGATCGTGTTGGAAACATCCGCGACCAGCAGGTAAGGCAGCAGGTACCACAACGGCCAGGTCGGTCGATACGGATACGGACGCACCACCGGAAACCAGAACAGCAGTCCGGACCCAAGGAAACAGGCATGTTGCAGGTAGTGCCAGAGGGGCGAACGCAACGCAAGATCGTATGCACTCGGAGTATGCCAGCCCCAAGTCGTGACGAGAAAGATCGGGAGTGCGAACACCGGATGCGTGATCCTCGCCGCGATTCGCCTCAGCATCTTCAGACGGAAGAGTGGCGCGATCCAGACGAGCCGCACCGGTTCGGGCCAGCCTCGCAGCATTGGCAGTAGTGGCGTTCCAAGCCAAAGCAAAGGCGGAGCGACCATCATGAGCAGCAGGTGCTGCACCATGTGGACCGAGAGAAGCAGCGACGCGAACGGTTCGATGGGCGACGCCAGCGCGAGGAAGATCGCGGCGAGCCCTGCGAGAAACGCTGCCGGTTTCGTCCACGGCCAGCGTGCGGGATCGCGTCGAGCGTAGACTCGCCAGCCGCGAAGGTAAACGATCGCAGTGAGGATCAACCCCGCCATCAGCCAGGGATCGAACGGCCAAGACCGCAACGCGGCGTCGAGGATCAGGGTCACGGCCTTGGCCGGGCGTTGGGGTCGAGCGCTTCTTTCGCGGCGGGATGATTGGCAGGGCGCAGGCTCACGAGGAACGCGGCAAGAGCTTCCATCTCCGCGGGGCCGACATGCTTGCCGTACGCGGGCATGTTGCCGCCGCCAGGAGTGCCGTTGCTCACCTGGTCGATGAGTTGCGGCTTCGTCAGTCGGACGCCCACATGCGTGAGGTCCGGCCCGCGTCGCCCGCCGACGCCCTCCAGGGCATGGCAGTTTCGGCAGTTCTTGTTCTGGAAGACTGCGGCGCCCTGCAATTCCAGGGGCGTCGAGCGTTTCACGATATTCACGGGGACCGGATCCTTACTCCAGGCGTCCATCACAGGGGACCACGGGGCGGTCATCCCGGCGTACGTGAGCACGGCGATCGTGGTGCCGCCGACGAGCACGAGCAGCACAGCGATCGGCCGTCGACTTGGGGCGCGTTCCCCACGATTCGAGATAAACGGCACCGCAATCAACCCGATCACAAGCAGGATCGGGAAAACGAGCATCACGAATGTCTCGAGCCCCGGCGGGCAGAGCGACAACAGACCGAAGAGCCAAAGGAACGGCCAGTCCGGTCGCGGGTTCGCGCCGATGAGCGTCGGATCGGGATAGCCATGTGGACCCTTCGGCCCGAAGTACGCCGCGAGGCCGACGACCACGAGGACCACGAGCGACGAGAAGAGCGCATCCTTCACCATCGCGTCGCCGAGAAATGGCTCGCCCTTCTTGAGTTCCTCGTGATACTCCGCGTCATAAGTCTTCGGGTCCACTTTCTTCCCCGGAACGGGCGGCTCGCTGATGCCGCGAGTCAGCACGAGCCAAAGGTGGGCCCCGAGCAGTGCGAGCAGAAGGCCCGGCAACACGAAGACGTGCATCGCGAAGAAGCGGCTCAACGTGCTCGCGCCGATCGTGGGACCGCCGATCACCATCTCCACAAGCGATGGGCCCGCAACAGGAACCCGGCCCGCCATCGCGGCGCCGACGCTGACGCCCCAGTACGCATCCGCGTCCCAGCGGAGCACCTGGCCGCTAAAGGCCATGCCGAGCGTGATGAGGAGAAGGCCGACCCCGAAAAGCCAGGTGAGTTCCCGCGGGTATTTGTAAGCCCCGTGCAGGAACACCTGGGTCATGTGAATGACGACCATCACGACCATGCCCGAACCGGACCAGTAGTGAATCGAACGCAGAAACCAGCCGAGTGGTTGCTTTTGGTTGAGATATTCCAGGCTGGCATACGCCTGATCCGCGGAAGGAACGTACACCAGCGCCAGGCCGATACCCGTGGCGATCTGGAGGAACAGGAGCGTCATCGATGCGCTGCCAAAGACGTACCACCAGCCCTTGGGCCCGGCGGCGCCCTTGGGGATCGGGTGTTCGAGCATCGGCATCACGGCTTCCTTCACGCGAAGCCGTGAGTTGAACCAGTTGCCGAGAGCTTGAAGGGTGCGCTTCATGTGGTCGTCTTCCGATCAATGAGGCCCAGTTGCACGAACTTCGACGGGTGCTCCAGCGTGTCCTGCAACGTCGGCAGGTGCGGGGCCTGCACTTCGAGAACGCCGTGGGTGATGCGCCAGGGCATCTTGTAAAGGCCCCTCGGCGGCGGACCGGAGGCGTGGTCGCCGTTCTCGTAGTACACGCCGCCATGGCAGGGGCACATGAACAGCCCGGACTGCGGGAACCATGTGACCGGGCAGCCGAGATGCGTGCAGTTCATCGCGAAGACCCAGAACTGCTCGATCCCCGCCGCGTCCTTGCCGAGATTGCGGACATACGCACCGGCCTTGCCCGCGGGCCCGTCCCAGGGCTGCGAAAGTTCCTTGGGCTGGAGGAACGTTGTGAGCCGAGTCTCGTTCAGCGGGAAATCGCTCACAGGCCCTAACGGCACCCAGATCTCCGGATGGGCATTGAGCGCCCCCGCGACGAAGCCGGCGAGCGGGACACCGAGCGCGGCCGCAGCCGCGGCGCCGACGCCGCCGGTGATCCATAGCAGCACGTTCCGCCGGGGCGGCTTCGGTTCGGTGCGAGGCGAAGGTTCAGACATCAAATCTCTCCGAGTGACATTGCATTGTCACGATGCTCATGCGTCGCCTGTCAGGGTCTTCGCCACGACGCCAGTACCGCGGCCAGGTCGCTTACGTCGCTGTTGGTCAGCGGCTTGAAGCCAGCGGGGCGACCGGATTTGCCTGCAAAGTTCGGCATCCCAAGGTCCGGCCGGCCCGTGATGATGAGTCGGCGGAGCACCGCGTTTGTCGAGAGCGTCAGAAACGCCGGCTCATTGATCGCCCCCACCGGTTGGCCCTCGAACGTGCCGCCCTTTCCGTCCTCGCCGTGGCAGCTTGCACAGGCCATGGTGAAAAGGGACTTGCCTCGTTCCACGTCGCCGAGGGTGCCGGAAAGTGTGGGAACGTCGCCGGGATATTCGGGCTTGCTCCACTGACTGCGTAGGCCCTCGACAAGCACCTTCACCTGGGCTGTATTGAGTAACCCGCCCTTGGACAGCAGGAAGGCCGGCATTGAGGTTCCCGATCGACCGTTGGCGACCACGGAGGTAAGCTCCTCGTCCGAAATGATCTTCAGGAAGAGTGGATCATTCAGAGGCGGCGCCGGCCCGAGTTTCCCCTCGGCCCCATGGCAGCCGGCGCAATAGGTCGAGTATAGCGGCGCGAACGCCATCACTGGTGTGGGCACGCCGTCGTTCACCACGGGTTTCGGTTTGCCTGGCGCGTTGCTGCATCCCACGACGGCGGCGTATGCGAAGGCAAGGCTCAGGGGCAGGACTCGAATCATGGCTGGCCCCCTTCCCCGTGGCCCGCAGGTGGAACCGCAACTTTCTCCGTGTTCACAACGACGACCGACGCCGTCAGTCCGAAGACGAACTGGGCCGCGGCGAACGACCACCAGTCCACATGCAGGGCGAGGGCCGGGTTCGCGATCCGCATCGAACTGTACGAGAAACCCGACCAGAGCAATGGCATCACGATCCCGCCCAGGACGATTTGCCACCGTGCCGGGCCGGGGATCGTCGGCAGGATCACGCCGTTGAGAAGGCCGATCGTCGCGGACATCGCGATGTGAAGCGTGATGGCGATGGCGAACAGCACCGGCCGAAATTGTTCGAGTTCCGGGACCGAAAGATTCTCGACACCCGGCAGCGCCAACCCTGACAGCAGGTTCACCGGGAACCAGATGCCATGGCCCGAGAGCAGACCCCAGGCAAGTGCGGGGATCGGCATGACGAGCCCGCCGACGAGGCCGCCCTTCAAGCCCGCGGAGATCGGGTGCACCTTCTCCGGCAACCGAAAACGATACCCCGCCACGCCGGGGCGGAGCGATTGAACCGTGCCCGGCCGTGCCACGATCGGTTCGGGCCGCGGATGAGTCAATTCTTCCCACTCGTGCCCACGGCCGGGAAGCAGGTCCGCAAGCCAACCCCACAAGCCGCTGAGGAACAAGGCCATGCCGATAACAGCAAACGCGATCGCACCCAGGGCCACGGCCATCGCGCAGAGGGCGAGGCCCAGGCTCAGCACCATCGGCCAGATTGTCGTCTTGGGCATCTCCACGGCGGAGGTGCGCTTCTCGCTCGTCATGTCAGCGACCCACCACGTAAACCACGAGGAACACCACCACCCACACCACGTCCACGAAGTGCCAGTACCAACCCACCAACGTCACCGGCAGAGGCTTTTTGGAGACGAACTTCCCCGCCAGCGACAGACACAGGATGCTCGTGAGCGCCACGACGCCCATTGACACGTGGAAAGCGTGGAAGCCCACGAGGGTGTAATAGGTGGTGCCAAAGAGATTGCGACTGATCGTGAGGCCATGTTCGCGGACCATCTCGCTCCACTCGAGGCCGGTGCCTGCGAGGAAGAGCACGCCGAGCAGAATGGTGACGCCCCAGAGCAGGTGGAATGCACCAGTTCGCCCCGCGTGGAGAGCCTGCTCGGCCATGTGGATCGTGAAACTGCTGCTCAGCAGGAAGAGCGTGTTCACCACGACCAACGGTAAGGACAGCACCTCTCGCGGCGTCGGGCCGCCATCCCCGTGGCGCATAAAGATCACGTACGCCATGATGAGCGTGCTGAAGAAGGCCACCTCGGTCGCGAGGAAGCAGACCATCCCCGCCTTGTGCGGTTCCGGGCGCGGATCGAGCCCCGCCGTGTGGTCCGGCGGCGCGGCCTCGGATTCGGGCATGGTCGCAATTGCGTCCATCACTCTCCAGAAATATGAATCGCAGAGTCCCTGAGAACACAGAGTTCAGAGGGTTCTCCGTGACTCTGCAATGAACCTTCTTCGTCTCGACTCATCAGGCGGCTGCGCTCAGCAGCGTTGAGCCCCGGCCGCTACTCATACTTCCAGTCCGGGTCGTCCGGGTGTTTCAGGTCCCAGAGGGGCCGCCGGCTTCGCACGGTCGGGATCTCGGCGAAGTTGTACGGCGGCGGCGGCGAGGTCGTCGCCCATTCCAGCGTCCAGGCGTCCCAGGGGTCGTCGCCGGCCTTTTCGCCCTTGATCAGGGACCACACGATATTCACCGCGAAGATCAGGTAGCTTGGCGCCTGGAGGAAGGCGCCGACAGTCGAAAGCTGGTTCCAGATCTCCCAGCCGCGGTCGCCTTCGTAAGTGTAAATTCGCCGTGGCATGCCCAGGATGCCGGCGAAGTGCATGGGGGCAAAGGTCAGGATGAAGCCGAGGAATAGCAGCCAAAAGTGCCAGCGGCCCAGGCGTTCGGAGAGCATGCGGCCCGTCGCCTTCGGGAACCAGTAATAGAAGCCCGCGAAGACGCCGAAGAGCGTGCCGCCGATGAGCACCCAGTGGAAGTGGCCCACGACGAAGTAGGTATCCGTGATCTGGAAGTCGATCGGGGCACAGGCCAGGACGATGCCCGTGAGGCCGCCGATGACGAACATCGAGAGGAAGCCGAGCGTGAAGAGCATTGGCGTCTTGTAGATGATCCTTCCGCCATAGAGCGTGGCCAGCCAGTTGAAGAGTTTGATGCCGGTGGGCACACTGACGAGCATGGTCGCGATCACGAAGAACAGGTCGAGCGTGCGGCTCATGCCGACAGCGAACATGTGGTGGGCCCAGACGCCAAGGCTGATGAAGACGATCGCCGCCGTCGCCGCGGCCATGAATTCGTAGCCGAAAAGAACCTTACGGCAGAAGACCGGCAGCACTTCCGAGATCATTCCGAACGCGGGCAGCACGAGAATGTACACCTCCGGGTGGCCGAAGAACCAGAAGAGGTGCTGCCAGAGGTACGCGCTGCCGCCGGTCTGAGTGTCGAAGAAGTGGGCCCCGAACTGGCGGTCGAATTCGAGCATCGTCAGCGCGGCGGTGAGCGGCGGGATGGCGATGAGGATCTGAATCGACGTCCAGAGCATGACCCAGGTGAAGAACGGCACCTTGCGGAGCGACATGCCGGGGCAGCGAAGGCTGATGATGGTGGCAATGAAGTTGATGCCAGCGGTGGTGGTGCCAATGCCCGCGACGATGAGGCCGAGGGCCCAGCAATCGACGCCAGGGCCGCGGGCGAACGAGGCCGAGGTGAGTGGTGCGTACGCGAACCAACCGATGGCAGGCGGGCCGCCAGGCACGACCATGCTGAAGTAAACGAGCAGCCCACCAAAGAGCGTGACCCAGAAGCCCATGGCATTCATGCGTGGGAAAGCCATATCGCGGGCGCCAATCTGGAGAGGCACGGCGAAGTTGGCAATGCCGATGAGGATCGGCATGCCCACGAAGAAGACCATCGTGGTGCCATGGAGCGTGAAGAACTGGTTGAAGGTGATCGGCTCGAGGATGTGCAGGCCCGGCGCCCAGAGTTGCAGCCGCATCATCAGGGCCGCGGCCCCGGCGATGATGAGGAAGACGATCGCCATGAGGACGTAAAGAATGCCGATCTTCTTGTGGTCAACGGTGATGACCCACTCATGGAGCACGGCCGTCCACGACGGCGGCGTGGCGCCGGAAGGTTCGATGATCGGTTCGAGTTCGGCAGTGGCCATCAGGTTACCCAAAATCTTTGCCGCTCGCGGCGCAGCGCTCGGCATGAGTTACGCAATCGGAATACGCCAGGCTCGTCTGAACCCCGCCGTCATGAGTCGTTGCGATGGTTCAGCGCTTCGCCGCGAGCGGCGGATCACTTCTACGTCCCCAGTCACCGCACCACATCTTGCATGTGATGTTGGTGGAAACCCGCTCTCGTCGGCGGATCACTTCAACGTACCTAAATACCGCACCACGCTTTTCAGCGGCTTCTCGTCCAGCTTGAACGCGGGCATCAGGCAGCCGGGCTTCACCGTTTGCGGGTCGTTGATCCAGCGTTCCAGGTTCTCCGGCGTGTTCTTGATCATCCCCGAGGCGAGCGTCTCACGGCTCATCAGGTGCGTCAGGTCCGGGCCGAAGATCCCCTTGGCCGTGGTGCCGCGGATCGTGTGGCAGCTCACGCAGGACTCACTGAAGAAGACCGCACGATCCACTTTCACTGCAACATCTTCTACGGCTGGCTTTGCCTCGGCGGCGAGCCACTTCTCGAAATCCGCGGGGGGCTCGGCGTACACCCGAAGCAGCATGTTCGCGTGCTGGGTGCCGCAGTACTCCGCGCACTGGCCGAGATGCACGCCGACCTCGTTCGTCTGCAGCCACATGGTGTTCGCACGGGCGGGGATGAGGTCCGTTTTGCCGCCGAGCCTGGGAATCCAGAAGCTATGGCAGACGTCCGCCGATTGCAGATCCAGGTACACAGGGCGAGGTGTCGTGGCGTCGCTCACCGGCATGTGAAGCTCGTTCGCGGTGATGACGCTGAGTTCCTTCCCCTTGTACGACGTGTACCTGTACTCCCACCACCACTGATGCCCAATGACCGTGATGTAAAGGGGCTCGCTGCCGGGCGGCGGGTTGTACGGGTCGACGCGCACTTCCCAGATCGTGCGGGCCACGAGCAGGATCAGCACGAAGACCACCATCGTGGGCGCCGCGGTCCAGGCGATCTCGATGGGTTTGCTGCCGTAAACCTGAGGCGGTTCAATCTCGACGGCTTGCTTGCGACGTCGGCTCTGGATGAGCGACACAATCAGGACGCCTTCCACGAGCAGGAAGATGCCCGTGAGGATGGCGCCGACGAGAAGGAAGAGCCCGCGGATGGCTTCCGCCGAGGGGGACGCGGGGTCGAGAATCGACAGGTTCTGCGTGGGAGATCCGACAGCGAGGACGGAGTACGTCATTGCTTCCCCGAGGGACACCGAACGAAAAGGGTTCGATGAGGGAAGAGTATCGCGAGACCCCGACAAGTTCAACAAGAATCAGGGCGTCCCGGGTTCACTGATGAGAATTGCGTTCTCACGCCAGGCGGCGGGAAGCAAAAACGGCGGGCTGCTCAGCTCCTTCGTGATTGGCTTGGCTGGCGGCTTCGCGGGCATGGATTCCGGCACCACAGGGCTGATCTTCGGCATCTCTGGCTTGGCTTCGGGTGACGCTGGGCGTGGCTCCGGAAGCGATTCGCCCGCGGGGGCGGGGGCCACGGGCGCCGGTGTGAGACACGAGCCCTCGCAGCCGGTCTCGCGGATCTGCCAGCCGCCGCCGAGGGCCTTGTAAGTCTGCACCAGTCCCAGCCCGATGGAGCCGTTCGCCTGGGCGAGCAGATTCTGCCGGGTGACGAGATCCTGCTGCAACAGCGACACGCGGTTGAAGTCGATCATCCCTGCCTTGTACTGAGCAAGAGCCACATCCACCGACTTCACCGACGCCTTCACGCTTTCCGCGATGTCCCGGCTCTGCTGGTGCGACTTCACGAAGGCGATAATGCCATCCTCGACCTCGGCGTTTGCCTTCAGCACGGAGTTCTGATAGTGGGCCACGGACTCGAGGAACTTCGCTTCGTGAAAGCGGACGTTGTTCACGATTCGGCCATAGTTCAGAATGTTCCACTGAAACGACGGCCCGATGCTGCCGTAGAGCGCTTGAGGTGTGAAGAGGTTGGCGAACTTCTCGGCCGAGAAGCCGACGTTGCCGAGAATCGAGATCGCGGGATAAAACGCCGAGTCCGCCACACCAATATCCGCCGCAGCGGAAGCGGCCAGACGCTCATTGCGGCGAATGTCCGGCCGACGGCGGAGCAGGTCCGCGGGAACTCCGACGACGATTTCGGGCGGCGCCACGGGAATGGCACCGGTGCCGATACGCTTCTGAAGGTCTTCCGTTGGGATGCCGAGAAGCACGCAAAGGCGGTTCGCCGCCTGGCGGATCTGTATCTCGAGCTGCGGAATCTGCGACTCGGTCTGGGACAGCGTCGCCTGCGCCTGATCGGGGTCAAGTTCGGAAACCTGCCCGCCCACGAACTGGGCCTGGGCGATGTCGTAAGTAATCTTCTGGAGCTTCACGTTCTCGCGAGTGTACGCAAGCTGCTGCTCCAGTGTTCGCAACTGGATGTAGTTCGCCGCGACATCGCCGAGGAGTGTGACAAGCACGTCGTCGAACTCGAAGACCGACGCATTGAGGCGATCGTCTGCGGACTCGATCGCCCTGCGGAACTTGCCCCAGAAGTCGAGTTCCCAGAGCAGGCCGAAGCCGTAAGACCAGTTGTTGAAGTAGAGTTCCGGCGTGAACTGGCGGTTGGCAACCTGGCCGCTGACGGCGTTTCGCGTGAACGAGCCATTGTTGTACTGCTGCTGGGGGAAGATCTCGCCGATGGCGATGCCAAGCTGGGCCCTCGCCGCCATGACGCGGAAGCCGGCTTCCTTCAGCGTAAGGTTCTGCTTGTAAGCATCGCAGATCAGGCCATCGAGAGTGGGATCGTTGAAGACAGTCCACCACTTGCTGAGATCGTCCTGCTCGCTGCGGACTCGCTTATCGCTGGCGTCGATCCAGTGCTCCGCCACGGCCGCCGGGGGCGTGGTGTAATTCGGGCCGACCTTGAAGCCGTTGTGCACATACTCTTTTAGTGGCGTGCAGCCGCCCAGCGCACAGGCCGCGGTTCCCAGAAGAACCCGACTCGCCCAGCGTGGCCGGTTTCGCATTCCCCAGGCCTTCCATCGCATGGCTTCGTCTCAAGGTCGAGTTGAGCGGATCGTCCCCCGTTAATATCGGTACAAACGGTAAGCGCCATAAAATCAAAATATCTGATAAGTCAGGCAATCTGGAAAAGACTCCATGCCGACCACGGCTCGCCTTGCCACTGTGATGCTTCTTCTCCTTCCTTCTGCATCGTTTCTCCGAGCCGATGGCGGCGTGATCCACGCGTCCGAACAACGCGGACCCTTTCGGGTGACAGTCTTCATCTCGCCCACGCTTCCGCAAGCCGGGGAGATCGATGTCTCCGTGCTGGTGCAGGAGATTTCCACAAAGCGGCCTCGCGTCGATATGTCAGTTCGAGTCGTGGCTCGCTCGCTAACGCAACCCTCCGCAACGGTGAGCGCCGAGGCCTCGAACGCACAGGCCACCAACAAACTCTTCCAGGACGCCCGCCTGATGCTGCCCATCCCGGGAGCATGGGACATCGAGGTCACACTCGAGCATCTGGAGGCACGCGAGCCGATTCGCTTCCTTGTCGATCTGGAAGCTCCATCACCCGGATGGTTCTCGCTTGCGGGCTGGATCACCTGGCCCGTGGTGGCGGTCGTGATGTTCACCATTCATCGCCTGCTCGTCGCCCGGCGAACGTCGCGAGATCGAAATTGACGCCGAACTCTCCTCACAATCGATACCAACTATCGTTCGCCGTGGTCCATCGCCGCGGATGACGCACCGTCTCATTACGGGTGGCTCGAAAAGAGCCTACGATTGCGAAAGACCGCGTGACCACGTTCGCGGATCTCCGCCGTTTCACCCCATCAGGATAACCCATGCTCGGTTCCGGGATTCGACTCCCATGGGCCGCGACGACCCTGGCCGTGGGGCTTTTCGCCCTCGTCGGCTGCACGGGGAACCGCACGACGCCCACCGCTTTACCGCCCCCCGTGGTGGAAGTGGCCCTGCCCATTGTGAAAGAAGTCACGAACTACCAGATCTTCACGGCTCGCACGCAGGCGCCGCAGTCGGTGCAGATCAAAGCTCGCGTGACGGGCTACCTGACGAAGATTGATTTCAAGGACGGCGACGTCGTACCCGAGAACAAAGTGCTATTTGAAATTGACGACCGACCCTACAAGGCTTCGCTCGACAAGGCGAAAGCCGATGTGGAGTTCGCGCGGGCAAGTCTCACGAAAGCCCAGGCCTTCTACGACATTGGCCTTGAGGTTCGCAAACAGAACCCGGTCGCCGTCAGCCAGCAAGAACTTGACCGACGACTCGGGGCTCGCGATGAAGCCGCCGCCCAGGTGAAACAGGCCCTGGCCGCGCAGGAGACGGCTCAACTCAACTTCGACTGGTGCAAGGTGACGGCCCCCATCGCCGGGCGGATCGATCGCCACCTTGTCGATGTCGGAACGCTCATTGCAGAGAACATGACCGTCCTCACGAATATCGTCTCGATCAATCCGATGTGGGTGTACTTCAACGTGGACCAAAACAGTGCACTGACTTACTTGCGCTTCGTCGAGGAAGGGAAAGTGAAATCCGCCCGGGACAACGACATTCCCGTCGAGATGGGCCTGAGCCTGGACAAGTCTTTTCCCTTCCATGGGAAAATCGACTTCGTGGCCAATCAGGTTGACCCTAACACAGGCTCGATCCAGTTGCGGGCGACTTTCGACAATTCCAAAGGCGAGATCGCGTCGGGTTTATTCGCCCGAATCCGTGTGCCATCGAGTGCACCGCACGAGGCGCTTCTGGTGGCGGATCGAGCCATCGGCACCGACCAGGGCCAGGAGTTCCTGTTGGTGGTGAATGACAAGAACGAAGTCGAATATCGTGCCGTCGACACCGGCCAAATCTTCGGGAAACTCCGGGAAGTGAAGCGCACGCGAACCATCGTCGAGCCCGGTCCGAAGGGAGCCGATGTTTCGCGCCAGGTCGAGGTTCTCAAGCCGACGGATCGGATCGTCGTCAACGGCCTTCAGCGAATTCGTCCAGGCGACAAGGTCGAAGTGAAGCTGGTCGACATGGCAACGTTGCTCACGGTCGCCCCCGCGAAGAAATAGCCGACAAGTCCCCAAGTTTTAGAACGAGCTACCATGTCCCGTTTCTTTATCGACCGCCCGATTTTCGCCTGGGTGCTCTCCATCATCATGGTGCTCGCGGGCACGGTCTGCGTCTTCACGCTGCCGATTGCACAGTATCCACCCATCGTGCCGCCAACGATTCAGGTCACCGCGAATTATCCCGGGTCCAGTGCCGTCACGCTCGCCGACGCCGTGGCCCAGCCGATCGAGGAACAGGTGAACGGCGTGGAAGGCATGATCTACATGTCCTCCACATGTACCAATAATGGCATCTATACACTCACAGTCAGCTTTAAAGTCGGTGTGGATATCCACACAGCCTTGATGCTCGTGCAGACCCGCGTCCAGCTTGCGACGCCTCAACTGCCGGAAAGCGTCCAGAAGCAGGGTGTGAACGTCAAGATTCAATCACCAAGCATCCTCCTGGCCGTCAACATTATCTCGCCGGGGAACCGCTACGACACCTTGTATCTCAGCAATTACGCTCAGATTCACATCTACGACGAACTCTCTCGGCTTCCGGGCGTTGCACTCGTCAACTTCCTGGGACAGCGAGAATACAGCTTCCGCGCCTGGCTCGATCCGCTAAAGCTGGCGTCGCTCAACATCACTTCCAATGAAGTCGTCGATGCCATCGAGAGTCAAAACGTCGTCGTCGCCTCCGGCAACATCGGACAGCAGCCTGTGCCCGCGGGGCAGGATTTCCAACTCGTCCTCAATACTCTGGGTCGACTCTCCACGGCCGAACAATTCGGGGCCATCGTCGTGAAGGTCGGCGAGGATGGGAGAGTGATCTATTTGCGTGATGTGTCCCGCATCGAGTTAGGGGCCCAGAATTCGGACCTGAGTTGCGATCTCACCTGGATGACGAACGGCAAGATTAATCGAAATCCCTCTGTAGCCCTGGCCGTATACCAACTTCCTTCTGCGAATGCACTGGACACCGCCGATGGTGTCAAGACGAAGATGGAGGAACTCAAGAAAAAGTTCCCTGAAGGTCTCGATTATCAGGTCGGTTATGACACCACCCCCTTCATCCGCCACTCGGTCAATGATGTGTTCGTCACCATTGGAATCGCCATCGTTCTCGTGGTGATCGTGGTACTCGTCTTCATCCAGGACTGGCATGCAATGTTGCTACCCATGATGGATATCGCCGTCTCCCTCGTCGGCACATTCGTGGTGATGGCGGCCATGGGTTTCTCGCTGAATAATCTCTCACTGTTTGGGCTCGTCCTTGCCGTCGGCATCGTGGTGGACGATTCCATTGTGGTCGTTGAGAATATTGAGAGATGGATGGAATCGGGGCTCGCCGCGCGTGAAGCGACCATCAAGGCGATGGATGAGATCACCGGTCCGGTCATTGGCATCACACTTGTCTTGGCTTCTGTCTTCATACCGACGGCGTTCATGCCGGGCTTGACGGGCGAGTTCTTCCGGCAGTTTGCTCTCACGATCGCCGCCTCCGCGATGATCTCGGCCAGCAACGCCCTGACACTGGCCCCCGCCCGTGCTTCCGCCTGGATCAAGCCCCACGGCCACGGCCCGAACGCGGCTCCCCGGGAAGCCCTGCCCCGCTTCGCTTACGTGGTCTTGCTCGGCGGCTTGACCGCTTTACTCCTCGGCCAGTTCTACACGCCGATCGCTAACAGACTCCAGCCTTCTCTCGGGCTCCAGGCCGCTGCGATCGTGGCCTATCTGCTCCTCGGAATTCCTGGCGCCATTGCAGGCTGGTTCGTCGCGAAGTCTGTCAATCGAGCCTTCAACGTCTTCTTCAAATACTTCAACCGAGCCTTCGATTTCATCACCCATGGATATACACGAATCGTGAGCCTTATGGCCCGGTTCAGTGTGATCGTGCTCATCATTTATGTGGGGCTCGTGGGCCTCACTGGATATGGTTTCATGAAAGCTCCGACGGGGTTTATCCCGCAACAAGACCAGGGCTATCTGCTTGTCAATGTCATGATGCCAGACTCGGCCTCCGTGCAGCGAACTTCGGAGGCCATCAGCCGACTCGAAGAAATCGCTCTCAACACGCCTGGCGTCGAAAAGACGATGTCCGTGGCGGGCTTCTCCGCGTTCTTCCAGGCCCAGGCTTCCAACTGGGGCACCATGTTCATCATTCTCAAACCCTTCGAGGATCGCACGACTCCCGAGACGCAGGCGAACGCGATCACTCAGAAGCTCAACATGGAGTTCTACAAGAATATCCTGGACTGTAAGGCGCCTGTGTTTGGCGCCCCGCCCGTGCCGGGCCTTGGCCAGTCGGGAGGATTCCAGTTGCAAATCAAGGATGTTTCAGGGCTCGGTCTCCCGGCTCTTCAACAAGCCACGGAGAGCGTCGTTCGCAAGGCGAACGGCCAGCCAGGCCTCGCCAATGTCTTCACGACCTTTACCGCCAACACACCACAGTTTTACCTTGAGATTGATCGCGAGAGTGCGAAAGCGATGGGAGTGAAACTCAAGGATGTTTTCGACACCCTCAACGCCAACATGGGTTCGCTTTACGTCAATCAATTCAATCGCTTCGGACGCATCTGGCAGGTGAACGTTCAAGCCGAAGGGGACTTCCGCACAAATGTGGACAACATCAAGCTTCTTCAGGTTCGTAATCGACAGGGCGACCCCGTGCAACTTGGCGCTTTCCTTCAGGTTCGACACGATAGCGGCCCGGTGTTTGTGATGCGGTATAACGACTATAACTCGTCCGCCATCAATGGTGGTACACGTCCATTCTTCAGTTCCGGCCAGGCAATTGATCTCATGGAACAGATCTGCAAGGAGACGCTCCCCAATGGTATGAATTATGAGTGGACGAACATTAGTTATCAGGAAGTGACCGCGGGGAATTCTGGCGTCTTCCTCTTTGGTTTCGCCGTGGTGCTTGTGTTCCTCGTGCTTTCCGCCCTTTACGAAAGCTGGGGCTTGCCGCTGGCAATCATCCTCGTGGTGCCGATGTGTCTCCTCAGTTCCGTCATTGGGCTCGTCTGGATTGCTCACATGCCCGTGGACATCTTCAGCCAGATTGGCCTTGTCGTGCTCGTCGCGATGGCGGCGAAGAATGCGATCTTGATCGTGGAATATGCGAATCAGAAGCGCCATGAAGGAATGAGCCGACGCGATGCCATGCTGGAATCGAGCAAGCTTCGACTGAGGCCGATTCTCATGACTTCTTTCGCCTTCATCTTCGGTGTCTATCCGATGGTGGTCGCGACGGGAGCCGGGTGGGAAATGCGTCGCTCACTCGGCACCGCGGTGCTCAGCGGCATGATCGGTGTCACGTTCTTCGGCATCTTCCTGACCCCCGTGTTCTATTACGTGATCTCGGGGTTCATGAAGGTGAAACCGAAGCCAGGCACGGAAGCAGCGGCCCCCGTGAATCCAAGTGTTCCTGAGCATCACTCCTGAGGCGTTATCCGCCGACGTTGGCACCGCCGGAGTTGGAGGAGAAGGCCAGGAAGCTATCGATCATCGTCAGGTTGGGCCCGCTGAAAATGCGGACGTTCGGCCCGCCCTCTGGCCCGGATCCTGTGACCAGTTCGCTGAGGCCATCGTTATTCGCATCCACGGTGGTCACGCTCGCACCGCCATTGAATCCAGGGTACGGACTTGTTTCCGCGAGCAAGGCTCCGTCGCGAACGCGGAAGACGCGAGCCAGCGAGCCCTGGCGTCCCTGAGTGACGTACACATCGCCAAGGTTGTCACCATCAAAGTTGCCGACGGCGACTTTGGTGGATGCGTCCGAGTTGGGATCGAAAGCGAAGAAGGTCTGGATCACTGACAGATCGCTGCCATTGAAGACGGTAACGAGAGCGCCAGGAGATCCGAGCCCGGCCACGATGTCGTCGCCTCCGATGCCGTCGATGTTGCCCGAGGCCACGCTAACCCCGCCTCGACAGCGGGCGTCGAACGCGAGGAAGTCGCGGATGGCGACATAATCTCCGCCGCGGAAGACGCGAACGTGAGTGCCGCCGCCGCTCGCGGGGCCGGTGATGATGTCACCGATGCCGTCGTTATCGATATCGCCCACCGCCACATTGACACCGCCGGTGAAGCCAGGGTACGCGAGGAACGATTTGAGGAGAACGCCGGTCACGCCGTCGAAGACGCGGACATCGGAGCCACCATTGCTTGCAGGCGCTGTGATGATGTCCTGCACGCCATCGCCGGTGACGTCGCCAAGGGCCACGTTGACGCCGCCCGTGAAGGCGGGATCGTAAGCCAGGAAGTCACGGAGCAACTGGCTGGTCGCCACGTTGTAAACCTGGACACGCGGTGCTTCGCCCGGCCCGGCCCCCACGCCCAGCAACGCCGAGGGCACGACCGGTGGCGCGCCAGAACGGACACCGAAGTTAAAGCCTGCCGTATCCACTCCCGTCATCGGGGTCGCGTAGAAGCCGTTGTTGACCGGGAATGTCTGCGTCAGCCCGGACGGCACCGTGAGCGAGATCGCGTTTGTTCCGGAAGGTGCGTTCACGAAAATGTACTGCCCCGCTGCGTTCGTCAGTGTGGTCCGATCGATGCTGCCATTGTTGCCGAGATCCAGGTTGACCGTGACGTTCCCGACGCCAGGTTCGGTGGGTTGTTGAATGCCGTCGCCGTTGGAATCCAGGAACACTGTGCCGCTGAGGTTGGCACTGTAATCCCAGGCGATGGCATCAAGTTCGCTTTGCGTGGAGCATGTCAGTGACGAGAAACCCGTGGCCTGGTTGATTTGTACGAGGAAGGTCGTCGCGAAATCGTTGTTCGCGTTGACGCCCCAGAGCGTTCCCGTCTGAGGATTGAATGACAAGGCCGGCACGATGCCCGGCTGGATCGGATTCCCGCTAAGATTCGCCACAACCGTCGTGGCACCGGTGGTCTTGTTCACCGTGCGCAGCGGCCCGGTGGATCCTTCGCCAATCAGGTAAAGCGTCCCCGAGGCGTCCGCAGCCAGACCGGCATTGCTAGTGGTTAAGCCTGAATTGCCCACGATCGTGACCACGCCCGTGGATTTATCAATGACAATGAGATCGTCAACCCCTTCCATCCAGCCGTAGATGTTCCCCGTCGTTGGATCGTACGTGATGTCGTCCACGAGGATAGGTAGCGAATTGATAACCGTGCCTGCACCCGTCTGCGTGTTGATCTGGATGAAATTGAAAGGCACGCTGGGAGTCGAGGGGCTATTCCTGGTGACGCCGTAAAGAATCCCTGTCTGCTGGTCGAAGGCAAGGCCCGAGACAGGAAAGCCGATCGGGCCGATGGTCTGATCGATGCTGCCGAGGTTGGGGTTCAGCGTGAAGAGGTTGGAAGTGAGCGCTGATCCGCCCAGAGCTCCATAAAGAGTCGTGGGATTATCGCGAGTTTCCAGCGTCTCCATCCGAAGTCGAGACGGATCGCATTTCTGACGAGTCGCGGCCATTTTAGACCCCATCTGTGGGCACAAACGAATGCACTGTTCCCTTCTCCTTTCGGCAATCCGAAGGTGGTATTATGAGTTTTAATCGGATTCTTCCGCAGGTCTGTCCTGGCCATCTCTAGACTCTGGCACCGGCGTCTCGCGGATGCTTGGAATCTAGCACCGGCGAAACGCCAGCGCCACAGGCCCAGTGGTTTTGAAACCACCACGAAGGGAGAATGGTCGATCGAAGAATGAGGGTGGTTCAAATGCTCTAGACTGTCACGGCCTGGACATCGCTGATCTGGCGGAGTTGGAAGACCCGTCGCAGAATATTTTGCAGCCCAGGCTCGTGAATGCGGGTCATCGCTTCATGAACGCTCAGCCAGGTGCGATGCCTGAGAAGACGCTCGGGCCAAACCTCACGGACCTCGGACACGTGCATGCGATAGACGATGACGTGATGCTCACGGCTGAGCTTCTGATAGGTATAAGTTCCCACGGGATCCCGATCGAGTTCACCCACGAGCCCGGCTTCTTCCCAGGATTCGACGAGCGCAGCCTCCGCCGAGGTCTGCCCTGGCTCGATCTGACCTTTCGGCAGAACCCAGCGACGACCGCTACGCGAAGTCACGAGGCAGACCTTGCCATCGAAAACAGGAATCGCGGCCGCCTGACGAACCCAGTTAGGCATGCGTGCCTCCTCAGTCCAGGTATCCGTTACCCTGGATATTTTTTGAGGAACCCAGGTTGCGAATCAAGCCGACCCGGTGAAACTTCACCTGATCCTCATCGTGGAGACATCATCGGCAATTGAATGCACGCAGCTCGTCTAAAACTCGATCGGCTCCTTCCATGCGGAGGGCACCACGAAGATTTTGCCGTCGCCGATTCGCCCGGTCCTGGCGACTTTGGCCACGCGATCGGCGAGTTCGTCCGCCTGCTCGGCGGACACCCAGAGTGTGATTTCCACCTTGGGCAGGTAAGCGGTGCTGTATTCGGAGCCGCGGTAACGATCCAGGTAGCCCTTCTGACGGCCGTACCCTTTCGCTTCACGGACCCAGCAAGCGGTGACGCCCATCTCGGAGACGACCTTGAGCACCGCCTCGACACGGAACGGTTTGACGACGATGGTGAGTTGCTTCATGGATTCGCTCCGCTGTTCAACTCCCGGAGGAATGGCCGGCGCCGATGGAGCCGAGCCCGCCACGACTGATGCTTGATCCGCCGGTGGAATGATAGGATGTGGCACCAGAAGTTGAGCTACCAGTCGCAGAGGATCGGTAGCCGGACCCGAGAAACAGGGGCCAGATGCTGGTCCGGCGGTGCGTGGTCGAAGTGCTGTGGCCGGCGTAAGTCTCCTGCGGCCGCCATTCGCCGTCGGCATCCTTGGTCCACGGCCGACCACGAGCGTCGTACGGAGTGACCTCGGGATCCCTGGTCCCGTCGGGGTTGGTTCGCCACTGCTCCGAGATCGGCTGGTGATTCGCGTTGTACCATGTCATGTCGCGGTGCCGTGAGCGCATCGTTGGTAACGCGCAGCAGCACGCCGACAGCATCGTGGCGGAGAGAAGAGTCAGAGTGATGGCACGAGAACTTTTCATGGGAAGCCTCGCTTAGGGCCGGCGCATCCACAATTGTCGGGATTTCCGTTTCAACCCACGTCAATTGATCCAGAATCATCGACGCTTTTTGCGTCGGTGACCGGACGTGATTCCAGTCACCGCTCGATTCGGAAATCGAGTG